>ENA-ORDR01000664-ORDR01000664.1-marine-metagenome-genome-assembly--contig:-NODE-664-length-17261-cov-3.144728_pt1 | contig 17261 bp, 17 predicted proteins | sample MGYA00240993_ERZ508538 | MGnify/ENA primary metagenome ERZ508538 (study PRJEB26207, sample SAMN05421999) | marine metagenome | isolation source: Monterey Bay, California, USA | place: USA:Monterey Bay... | reverse complement strand
AATTACTATAAGCCAACAGTTTTTGATAATGTAAAAGCTAACTCAACAATTGCTCAAGAAGAAATTTTTGGACCAGTTACATCTGTTATTAACTTTAGTGATGAAGAAGAAGCAATCGATATAGCCAACTCTACAAAATATGGTTTAGCATCTGGTGTTTTCACAGCAGATGATCAAAAAGCTAAATGGACAGCAGATCGTATTCAAGCAGGTATCATTTGGCAAAACGATTGGTTTGTTGATGGTGTAAATTTACCAGGTGGCGGATATAAAAGATCTGGATATGGAAGAGATGGAGGTGTTGATGGTATTTACAGTCATGGTCAAACAAAAAGAATTAGTAAAAGATTAGTATAAACAATTTGTGCAATGAAAAAAAAATTAACAGTTAAAGATATCTTAGAGTCAAAAGGTAAAAAAAAATTAACCCAGGTTTATGTCCACACTCCACTAGAAGCAAATGCTTGCGAACAATCTGGCATAGATATGATTGTGTCCTCAGAAAATAATAATTTTAAATTTTTAAGAGAAAGTGCAATGAATACTTTTTTTACTGTAGGATTGCAATTTGGTAGGTACTTAAGTGAGTACGAAATTGTTAAAAGATCTTTTCAATTATTAGAAACTGGCGCTGATGCAATATATTGTCCTCAAAGTTCACGATTTATCAAAGCAATTGCAAACGAAGGAATTCCAGTTGTAGGCCACGCTGGATTCATACCATATAAAGCAACACATTATGGTGGCTTTAAAGCTTATGGTAAAAATTTAAACGAAGCTAAAAAAATTTTAAAACAAATACATACTCTTCAAGATGCAGGAGCTTTTGCAACAGAGATTGAAATAGTTCCTGAAGAAATTATTGAAATTCTCTATAAAAAAACTGATATTTTTTTAATTGGAATGGGTAGTGGCACCATATGTGATGCTCAGTATTTATTTTCTGAGGATATACTTGGGTACAATAATGGCCATATACCTAGACATGCGAAAACTTATGGAAATTTGAAAAAAAACTATGATGAAATTAAAACAAAATCAATCCAGTCTTATAAACTTTTTATTAAAGATGTAAGAAGCAAAAAGTATCCAAATAAAAAACAGCATATTAAAATTGAAAAGAAAGAATTAAAAAAATTTAGAGATTATTTAGATCAATAACTGATTTTTTTTCGTTTAATTTAGATTGATAAAGGAAATTTTTGTTAGAATTAATATTTTTTAATTTACCAATTATTAAATTGATTAGATTTTTATTTACCTCATTTACTGGCTGAGAAATTGTAGAAATATACGGTGCATAACTTTCCATAAAATTTGAGTCAAAAGATAGGACTGAAATATCTTTTCCAATATTTTTTTTGGTATCTCTAAAGCTTTCAATAGCAATATTAGCAAACTGATGAGAGGCTAATAAATATAAGGTTACATCTGGTTTAGATTTTATATATTTAGTGAGAATATCTTTAGATTTTGAAAATAAATCTGGACTTAATTTAATATTATTTTTAATTTTAAAATTAAGTTTATGCTTCTTGCAGGAATTTATAAAATATTTTTTTCTTAATTGAAAATAGTTTGAATTTTGTTCACTTTCAATAAAACATATTTTTTTGTGACCTTTTGAAACAATATATTTTACAGCTAAATCTGAACTATGTTTTATATCTTCATCGATCCAAGTATACGATGACTCTTTTTTATTACATCGACCCCACGTAAGATAATTAACCTTTTTTTTATCTAAATATTTTATTCTTTTATCGTTAAATTTTGTATCATTTAAAATAATTAAACTAACTTTGTGGTGATGAATTAATTTGTCATATGCCTTAATCTCATCTTCACTATTCTCTGCAAAAATTATAATTACTGGGATATTTTCATTATTAAGTTTAGAATATATATTTTGAATAAAATCAATTAGAGCATTTTTTTGAATAAAATTATAACCAAGGGGTAATACTAATCCAACGGACAGTGAAGTTCTAGATGCCAAATTTTTAGCATAAACATTTGGAGAGTATTTATATTTTTGAGCAAGTAGTACTATTTTAGCTCTAGTTTTATCGTTTACATCCTTATAACCGCCTAATGCTTTAGAAATAGTAGAAACTGGTAAACCTATTTTTTTTGAAAATTCTCTTAGATTCATAAAATTATATTAAATTGTATATATGTTTATTAATAATACTTGACAACGAAAACGTTTTCGATTTTTATATAAATATAATTAAATAGGAGGAAAAATGAAATTGTTAAAAGTAATTTTATCTACATTATTTTTACTACCACTAAGTTTTAGTTCATATGCTGCTCCAACTGGCCAAGATCTTGGTGACAATTGGTGCTCAGATGTAAAAATGCATTTCTATGCTGGTGGACCAGAAGCCGGTGGATTTGCTGGTATAGTTGCTGCAGGAGCAATGAATGCTATAAGAGACACAGGTGCAGATGCAGAAATTCTGTACTCTGAGTGGGACTTTGAAAAAATGGTCAGACAACTTAGAGAATCAGTTGGATTGGGCGTAGATGCTATCGCTATGATGGGACACCCAGGAAACGAAGCTTTAATGCCTCTTGCTAAACAAGCTGCTGAAAATGGTATCATCATGACTTATCAGAACGTTGATCCAGGTGAAGTTCGTGCAAAGTATGGTGGTGGATATGTTGGAGCTAACTTAGCAACTCAAGGAAAAGCTTTAGCTAGAGAAGCTATTAGACAGTTTGGATTTGAAGCAGGTGATCATGCAATAGTGATGGTACCACTTGGTGATTATGCTAGAGCGCAAAGAGAAGATGGTGCTAGGATTGTCTTTGAAGAACATGGCATGACAGTAACTGTTCTTGATGGTGATCCAAAATATGCATCTGATCCAAATATGACAATACCAATTTTTGGAGCTGCGTTAAATGCAAATCCAGAAACAAAAGTTATTGTGCATTCTGGCAGCGATATAATGAATGTTGCAGAGGGAATTGCGAAAGCAGCTGGTTATGGACCTAATGATCTTCTTCAAATAGGTTTTGATACTAGTCCTCAAATTATGTCAGCCTTTGAAAAAGGATATGTACACTTAACTTCAGATCAGCAACCTTTCCTCCAAGGGTACCTTCCGGTATTATCTTTATGCCAAACAGCTGTTCTTGGTACTGGAGCCATTATTCAGGATACTGGAGCTGGCTTTGTTGATACTAATAACTATCAAGCTGTAAAAGCACTTGCTGATGCAGGTATAAGATAATAATCATTAATGACCCATTTATTTTTAAATGGGTCATTTTAATACCTTTTTAATATGCAACCTATTATAGAATTAGAAAAAGTTTCAAAATATTTTGGAGGTATTACAGCCTTAAACAATGCTTCTTTAAAAGTAAATAAAGGTGAAGTTGTTGGACTAATAGGTGACAATGGAGCAGGTAAATCAACTTTAATTAAGACACTTGTTGGTGTCCACAGTCCTGATAATGGGAATATAAAAATACGTGGGGATGTTGTAAATAATTGGAATGCACTAAAAGCAAGAGAGGCGGGAATAGAGACAGTATTTCAAGACAGAGCTCTTTGCCCTCAGCAATCAATTGTTTGGAATATATTTATGGGGAAAGAATTAAAATACCCCTTTGGTTTTATTCGAGAGAAAGAGCAGATTAATGAAGCTAATAGATTAATTAGAGAAATAGGTCTTACCTCTAAATTAATTAATGCTCAATCTCCTGTTGGAAATTTGTCTGGGGGAGAAAGACAAGGAGTTGCTATTGCGCGAGCAATTTATAATAACGCTGAACTAATTATACTTGATGAACCAACGAATAATCTTTCTTTAAATGAAACTCAAAAAGTATTTGACTTTGTTATCAACGTTAAAAAATCTAACAGATCTGTGTTATTCATTGGCCATAATATTTACCACGTGTATGATATTTCAGATAGGTTCGTGATATTAGATAGAGGAGAAGTAGTCCATCATTTAAATAAAGAAGACGTTCAGTCGCCAGAAGAATTAATGAAGATTATGAGAGATACAATTAAAGGACATTGATAATATGAAAAATAATAAATCAGTTATAGGTAATATGTTTCATAATAATGGAAGAGCCCTAGGTAGTATGGGGTACTTTGCATTATTAATGTTAGTCTTCTTAATTGGAGCTCCAGAAGCCTGGATGAGACCAAATCTTCATCAGTCTGTTTTTGTTATGATGCCAACATTAATATTTCTTACAATACCATTGGTATTTCTTGTTGCTTCAGGAGAAATAGATCTGTCATTTGCCTCCACCTATGCTGTTGCTGCATATGTTTTTGCAATAATGGCTAAATCAGGCATTGATCCTGCACTTTGTATTCTTGCTGGATTACTTACTGGAACTGCCATTGGTGGTTTGGTTGGTGCATTGATTGTTATTTTTCGGTTATCTTCTTTAGTAGCATCTCTAGGGGTGCTTTTTCTTTTACGGGGCATAATACTCTTATTAACGAATAGTAGATCAATCACTCTTTTGGAAATTGATACTCACTGGATTTACCCTCTTCTTGTTGGTAAATTTTATGGTTTTCCTATGCAAATATTTTGGGCGGCAATTTTTGTAACCTTTAGCTATTATTTATTTAGTAAACATGTCTTTGGAATCCATATACATCATGTAGGAGATAATTCAGTAAGTGCTGAGCAAATGGGTATAAATGTTAATGCAGTAAAAATTAAAGCATTTATGTTTGTAGGTTTTGGTGCTGCGCTTGGTGGAATTTTCACTACTCTTATTACTTATACTTTTTTTCCTACTCAAGGTTTTGGGTATTTGCTGTTAGCACTAGCTGCAGTGTTTGTAGGCGGAACTCCTTATTGGGGTGGTCTCGGTACTATTATTGGAGCAGTTTTCGGAGTTGGTATAATCGCATATATGGAAATTGGAATTGTCGCAATTGGCTGGAGTGGAACTTGGCGACAATTTTTTAATGGTTTAATTATTCTTCTTGCTCTATTAGGCCATAGACTTCATGGTGAGAGAGTAAGATAAATTAACTTATTAATTAAAAAAAAATGGTAAATTTAGTTATTTGGAATGAGTTTGTTCATGAACAAGAAGATGAACATGTAAAATCAATTTACCCTAATGGTATTCATGGCTGTATCAAAGAATTTTTATCAAATGATAACAACCTTAATATAAAAACAGCAACACTTGAGGAAAAAGAACACGGCTTAACTAAAGATCTTCTAGAAAATACCGACGTATTAATCTGGTGGGGTCATAAAGCTCATAACTTGGTTGAGGATAAAATTGTCGATAGAGTTCAACAAAGAATTTTAGAAGGTATGGGTTTAATTGTTTTACATTCAGGACATCATTCTAAAATTTTTAAAAGAATGATGGGCACAACTGCAAATCTTAGATGGGCTGAAAGAGGAGAAAAAGAAAGAGTCTGGGTTTGTAATCCAGGCCACCCAATAGCAGAAGGTTTAGACGAATACTTTGAAATTGAAATGACAGAAATGTATGGTGAGCCTTTTCAAGTTCCAGCACCTGATGAGACTGTTTTTGTAAGTTGGTTCGAGGGTGGAGAAGTATTTCGTTCAGGTCTGTGTTACAAGAGAGGAAATGGTAAAATATTTTATTTTAGACCAGGTCACGAAGCTTATCCTGTTTATTATAATAAAGATGTGCAGCGTGTAATAAAAAATTCAATAGGTTGGACTTGCCCAGAAAAGAGTTCAGGATTGTGGATTAATACAGTTGAAAAAAATAATGATTATGGAGAAAGAAAAACTCCAATCGAACCAATTGAAATAAAAGGTCATCAAGTAAGTCATAATTATAAAAAATGATTAAAATTGGTATTGTTGGTACTGGTGGAATTGCCGAATGGCACGTTACTGAATTTCAAAAAAATAATGACTCAACAGTTGTCGCTGCATGTGATGTTTCATCAGAAAGATTGAATGCCTTTTGTGATAAATTTAATATTAAAGAAAGATATAGCAGTGTTGAAGAATTATTGGATAAATCAGATATAGACGCGGTAACAAACACCACTCCAGATTCTTTTCATAAAGATATTTCAATTAAAGTTATAAATCACAACAAACATATTTTTTGTGAAAAACCACTCGCAGAAAACTATCTTGATGCAAAACAAATGTGTGATGCCTTAAAAAATAAAAACTTAGTAAATATGGTTAATTTTAGTTATCGAAATTCCTCAGGTTATCAGGAGTTAGTTAAAACAGTTCAATCTGGAAAAATTGGAAATATAATACACATGGATGCAAATTATTACCAATCATGGCTTTCTTCTAAATATTGGGGTGATTGGACGATAGATGACAAATGGTTATGGAGACTATCAACTAATCATGGAAGTATGGGCACTCTTGGAGATATCGGCGTTCATATTTTTGATTTTGCCTCTTTTCCGATAGGACCTATTAAAAAATTAAATGCAAAACTTAAAACGTTTAAATCTAAAGGTGAGAAAATTAAAGATTACACCCTTGATGCTAATGATACCTTTATATCTATGGTTGAATTTGAAAATGGCGCATTAGGAACTATAACTTCAACTAGATTTGCCACAGGATATTCCAATAGATTAGAATTAAGAATATTTGGAGACAAAGGAGCTGTTAAAATAGAGTTTGATGATGCTTTGACTGAAGGAAATAAGTTCATGTTTACAGATGATATAGGTCGAGAATTTTCTAGCAAAGAAGATAAATTAAGATGGGAAACAATTGAAATGCCTCCTAGTATGAATAATTTTGAAAAATTCATTGACTCTATTAAAAATAATGTAGCTCATGAACCAAATTTTAACAGAGGAGCAGAAATTCAAAATATTTTAGATAAATGTGCCAAGAGTAGTGCTTTAGACTCGTGGGTAGATATTTAATAATCTTAAAAAATATTCCTACAAATTAAAATAATTATTCTCAATTCAAATAAATAACTAGATTTACTATTATAATTATAGTAACTTATTCTTGAAACATCAGGTTTCACACTTGAAAGATCGCTCAAAGGAGGATGAAGTGGCTGATATTAAAATTGATACAGTTAACAAGTACTACGGAGATGTTCACGTTATTAAGGACGTATCTCTCGATATAAAAAGTCAATCTTTTACAGTTTTAGTTGGACCATCGGGTTGTGGTAAATCAACTATGTTAAGAATGATTGCAGGATTAGAAGACATTCACTCAGGAACAATTTCTATTGATGGACAAGTTGTTAATGATTTACCACCAAAGCAAAGAAATATTGCAATGGTGTTTCAATCTTATGCCTTATATCCACACATGACAGTTTTTGATAACATGGCATTTGGTTTAAAATTAGAAAAAAGATCTAAAGATGAAATCAATGACCGTGTTCAAGAAGCTGCAAGGATTCTACAAATTGAAGATTACCTTCATAGAAAACCAAAACAACTATCTGGTGGTCAAAGACAAAGAGTTGCAATTGGCCGAGCTATTACTCGTAAACCTAAAGTATTCTTATTTGATGAACCTTTGTCAAACTTAGATGCAGCACTTCGTGTTCAAATGCGTGTTGAGTTAGCAAAACTACATGACCAACTTAATGCTACAATGATTTACGTTACTCATGATCAGACAGAAGCAATGACATTAGCGGATGATATTGTAGTTCTTGATGAAGGTATTGTATCTCAAAATGGATCACCAATGGATCTTTATGCAAATCCTAACAATCTTTTTGTAGGAGGTTTTATTGGATCTCCAAAAATGAATTTTATTTCAAGTAAGATAACTAGTAAAAGCAACGATGCTACAGAAGTTGATATAATGGGTGCCTCTAAAATGAGTATTCCTAAAACTTCAGCATCTGCCTCAGAAGGAGATGCTGTTCAATTAGGTATTAGACCTGAACATTTAACCGTAAATGGTGGTGGTGATGGAACTTGGGAAAGTAAAGTATTTGTTGTTGAAAAACTTGGCTCTGGAACCTTTTTATATTTAGAGAAAGAAGGAGAGCCTCTTGTTGTTGAAACTGATGGTGACTCAAACATTAAAGTTGGTGATACAGTTAAAGTTGGTTTTGATGCTTCTCGTTGTCACTTATTTGATAGCTCTAAACAAGCATTTAAATAATAGAATCGTTATTTTTAATGCCCCATAAAATGGGGCATTAATTAGGTTATTTCTCTGAAATTACTCTATTTTTTCTAAAATCATTTATAATATTAAATGAGCAGAGAGTTTCATATTATTTCCTCCTATAAGAAGTATTCCTCTTGTAAACTTCTCTGCTCTTATTAAAGAGAAGATCGTGCACGAGGAATGCTTGTTATAATTGTTTTGTAGCTGTCCAATTTTTAGTTTTAGTATTAGGTAAATAAGGTGTCAGTTCCTCCATAACTTTTTCAGATAATTTTCTATAAGTAGTAAGTTTACCCCCATAGATATTAAGTAAAGGCGAACCAGCTTTCTGAATATTTAAATCAAAAACATAGTCCCTAGAAACCTTTGAAGCTTCTTTAAAATCTTCAATCAAAGGCCTAATTCCTGAATAAGTATCCACTATGTCAACCTGTGAAATTTGTTTAATAAAATGACTATTTATTGAGTTTATTAAATATATTTTTTCATCATCAGATATAGAAGGATTATCTGGAGTATTAACATCAACCTCAGTTGTTCCAATTAATGAAAATTCTTCTTTATATGGAATAACAAACACTATCCTATTATCATCATTTTGAAGTGTAAATGCTACGTCTTCCTCATACAATTTTTTTGTTATAATATGACTACCTCTAACTAATCTAATAGATTTATTTGTATTTATTTTTAAAACATTATTTACAGTTTCATTGATCCAAGGCCCAGCTGCATTAATCAAAATTTTTGATTTCACTATATCATTATTATCAAGTGTTATTTCCCAAAAATTTTCATTTCTTTTAGCATCTATTACTTTTGTATCTTCTAGAATGGTAGCTCCCATTTTTTTTGAGTCATCTATATTCATCTCAACTAATTTCTTATCATCAACTTGCACATCATAATATTGAAAACCATCTACAAATTTTGATTGTAAAATATTTTTATACTTCTTATTAAAATTAATTTTTGATGATTTTGGTATCTTTGTTTTTCCTCCAAGATTGTCATATAAAAACAAACCTAATCTTATCAATAATTTAGATCTAAGTTTTTTAGAGTGAGGAATCACAAATGGTAAAGGTTTTGTGATCTTGGGTGCAATTCGTGATATTACTTCTCTTTCTCTTAAAGACTCTGCTACAAGTTTAAACTCATAATTTTCTAGATAACGAAGTCCACCATGAATTAGCTTGGATGACCATGAAGATGTAGCAGAACCTACTTTTCCTTTTTCTGCAAGATAAACCTTTAGGCCTCGACCACTAGCATCCCTTGCTATTCCAGCCCCGTTTATACCTCCTCCTATAATAAAAATGTCATAAATATCTGTCATATTTTAAGAATTTGGAGGAGAGATAATTAATTCAACATTATTTTTTTTGCATACACTAACTATCTCTTTGCTAGGTTTTTTATCTGTAACGAAGGTATCGACATCTTTTAGATGTGCTGTAACATATGGGGCTTTTCTCTCAAACTTATTTGCATCTGCAATTAATATAATTTTTCTACTCTGCTGATATATTGTTTTTGTTACCATTAGCTCGTCATGATCAAAATCTAGTAACGTTCCCTCTTTATCAATTGCTGACACACCAACTATAGCATAATCAATTTTGAAATTTTTTATAAACTCTGATGCAACAGATCCTAATATTGCATTATCAGCAGTTCTTAATTTTCCTCCAGCCACCCAAACTTCACAATTGGGAGAGTGAGAAACTATATTAACGATATTTATATTGTTGGTTATTATTTTTAACCCTTTCCTAGCGCTTACTAAGGTTTTAGCTACTTGCTCAGTTGTGGTACCTATGTTTAAAACTACAGAAGAATTATCGCTGATAATATCGCAAACTCTCTCAGCAATTGCAATTTTTTCTTTTTCAGCAATTGCTTGTCTTGAAAAGTGATTTACATTGCTAATTCCTGATTGAAAAAATGCACCTCCATGAGTTCTAGATAAATACAAATTGTCAGATAAGAAGGCTAGATCCCTTCTAATTGTTTGATGTGTAACTTGAAATTTTTCTGATAAATTTTCAACTGTCACAAAGCCACTTTCTCTTGCGTAATCAATAATGTCTTGTTGTCTTTTATTAACTGGAAGTAATGATTTTTGTTGCATAATTTAAATAGTTAATAGGTAATCCGTTAAAGTATTATATATTTGGGTATTATTAATTTTCAAATTATCATTCTTAGAATTTTGATACTCTCCAGTACAAACAAGTACTGTTTCTGCACCAATCTTTTTTCCAAGTTCAATATCAGTATGAATCCTATCCCCAACAACAATTTTATTATGATCTTTATCAACAATTTTATTTATGTAATCAGTCATTAAATCACTTGGTTTGCCAAAATTATTTATTGATTTTTTTCCTGTAGTTTTTTCAATTAACATACCTATTGCACCACAATCTGGCATGTTACCTTTAAGAGTTGGGCAAAAGATATCAATGTGAGTTAAATAATAAGGAACCCCATTATTGATTAGTTCACAAGCTGTTTCAAGTTTTTGATAAGTAAGCTCTTTATCAAAAGCAACAATAATCAACTCTGGATTTTTTGAAGAATTAGCGACACCAGTTTTTTCTTTTAATTCATCAATTAATTCTTGAACACCTAATATATAAACACATTTAATATTATTTTTTTTTATCCAATCAATCATAACATGTATCGGAGAAATAATTGAATTTGTTGATACTGGTAAATTTAAATTATTTAATTTGTTAATATAATGTTTAGTGTTTTTACTTGTATTGTTAGTTAAATAATAAATTGATTTACCTTTTTTTGCCAATCTTCTAATTTCAATATCAGATTTGTTAATAATTTTATTATCGACATAAACTGTTCCATCTAAATCTAGTATAATGTTATCAATATCTTTCATTGTTATTTTATTCCAGCAGTCATAAAACTAGCTATGAATTGTCTTTGGAATATAAGAAAGGCAATAAATAAAGGGGCTGTTGTCATAAGTGTACCTGCGCTAATAGTGGCCCATTCTACCCCGGCCTCAGACATAGAAAAAATACTGAGACCTACTGTCAAAGGTCGTGTCTCAACTGAGTTAGTAATAATTAAAGGCCATAGAAAATTATTCCAATGAAAACTTATTGATACCAACCCATAAGCTACAAACGTTGGCATTGATAAAGGAACATATACATTCCAAATAATTCTTAAAACCCCCGCTCCGTCTATTCGAGCTGCATCATCTAATTCTTTTGGAATAGATTTAAAAGTTTGACGTAATAAAAATATGCCAAATCCTGAAGCCATATATGGCAGGCCAATGGCAAGTATCGTGTCCATTAGACCTAAAAATCTTATAGTTTTGTAATTTTCAACTATTAGAATATCAGGCATAATTAACAGTTGTAAAAGAACCATAGCAAATAAAATATTTTTAAAAGGAAATTCAAAACGAGCAAAAGCAAAAGCCACAAACGTACAAAGTATAAATTGTGATATTACAATCATAGTAGTCATCATTACTGTGTTGACTAAATATCTTGCAAATGGAGCTTGTGACCAAGCATTTGTAAAATTATAAGTTGTTAATGGAGCAAATATATCAAAATTTGCTTCATATTCTATCGGATGGATGGCTGCCCATATTGCATACAATAAAGGCATAACCCATAATAATGCTAATAGCCAAGCACCGAGTACATTTAATCTTTCACTTAAAAAATTAGCAATAATTTTCATTGATAATGGACCTTTTTATCTAAAACAAAAAACTGACCTATTGCGATTAAGCAAAGTAACAAAATTAAAACAACACTTAATGTCGTAGCATAAGCAGTGTCCCAAAAAACAAATGCGGACTCATAAATATAATAAAGCAAAAGTGTACTCGCATAATCTGGACCTCCTTGTGTCATAACTACAATGTGATCAATTTGCCTAAAAGAGTTTATTACAGCGTTAACTGATACAAATAAAGTTGTAGGTGTAAGAAGTGGAAAGGTAATTCTCCAAAAAATATACCATTTATTTGCTCCCTCAATCATAGCAGCCTCTTTTAAATCTGGAGGTATTGCTTGCAATCCTGCAAGATAAAAAATCATATAAAAACCAGCTTCTTTCCAAATACCAACTGCCATCACTCCAAAAAGTGAAGATTCTTGAGAGCCGAGAATATTCAAACTAGAAAAACCTAAAGAGGTTACTATTTGATCGATTAAACCAAATCCGGGAGCGTAAAAAAACAACCAGATATTTCCTACAGCTATTAAAGGAAGTACAGTTGGTAAGAAGTATGAAAATCTTAGAAAAGGTCTTCCGATTATTTTACTATTTACCCACAGTGCCATTGCAAGAGATAAAAGTATTGAAGTTGGAATAACACCTAAAGCATATATTATGTTATTTGAAAATACTTTCCAGAATGTAGCGTCAAGCCAAAGCGTCTCATAATTTTCTAAACCTACAAATTTACTTGCCCTCCTACCTTTAGCGGTAGAATAAAAACTATTCATAAGCGTTTTGACCGCTGGAATATGTGTAAAACTAATTAATAATACAAATCCTGGGACAAGAAGATAAAAAACACTAAGAAGATTATTTTTTTTATTCATAATAATTTAAAATTAAAAAGCAGCACTTATAAAAAGTGCTGCTTAACAAAAGCTATCTGTAATCTTTTAATATTTTATCAATATCTATTTGGGCTTGCTTCATAGCATCAGCTGGAGAAATTGATCCACTCATTACATTTTCAAGAGCAGTATTAAAAATTTTAACAGTTTTTGGATTTTCGTAAGTAGAAAATTCTGCATCAGCATAAGCTAGTTGCTCTTTTGCAACTAAAGCTGGAGGAAAATCTGCTACATAATCTTTCATAGCTTGTGTTTCCCAAGCATCTGGTCTAGGTGCCACATATCCTGTAGCCATAGTCCATACACCTGCTTGATCAGGAGCAGTCATCCATTTTACAAAATCTTTTGTTGCTTCAAGTTCATCAGCCGGAGTTCCTTTGAAGATGTAGAAATTTCCTCCACCTGTTGGCGCTCCAAAACTTTTACCAGCTGGTAACATAGCTACACCAAAATCAAATGGAGCATTTTTTCTTACATTTGTAAGATTACCAGTTGTGGTCCACATCATAGCAGTTTGACCTTCAAAAAATGCTTTAGGAGTTGCACCCCATTCAAGCGTTCCTGGTCTCATAACTTTGTGTTTTTCACTTAAATCAACTAAGTACTGAACAGCTTCTATTACTTCAGGAGTATCTAAGAATGTTTCAGTTCCAAGACCATTAGTCATTTGGCCACCGTTTTGATAGATCAAGCCAGATGTTAACCAAGATGGAAAGCCTTTTGTTGGAATTCTAATTCCATATCTTTCAATATTTCCATCAGATCCTTTTTTGGTAAGTTTCTTTGCATACTCAAGTTGTTCAGCCCAGTTTTGCGGAGGTCTTTCTGGATCAAGCCCAGCCTCTCTAAATGCATCCTTATTATAATACAGAACTGGAGTAGATCTTTGGAATGGAATTCCGTAAGTTACACCATCGATTTGACTATTTTTCATGAATGCAGGGTAAAAACCACCAATCCAGTTTTCTTTTTCTTCAGCTGTAAGGATATCATCCCAAGGCATCACAAGGTCTTCATCGTAAAATTTAAAGATATCAATAGCAATCAAAACAGCCATTGGAGGTGGGTTTCCACCTTTAGCAGCTGTAATAGCCTTTGTAGTAGCGTCAGTGTAAGATCCAGCATAAATTGGCTTAAGAGTTACACCTGGGTTTAATTCCATATACTTATTTGATAACTCCTCTACAGTTGTAGCTGCAGCTCCGCCAACTGCTACTGGAAAATAAAATTCCAACTCTACTGCTTTTGCAGAACTAGAAAGAGAAATTGTTAATGCAAATAAAGATATGATTTTTAAAAAACTTTTAATCATCGTTTACCTCCCTATTTCAATAAACTAAAATGTTAAATAAATTTTAGCGAAATACAAAATAAATTAACAAATCAGTTTAATAGTAATTGAAATAACAATATTAAAAGATGTTTAACAATAGAAAAACGAAAAAAAAACAACATTTATTGTTAATAAACGAAAATATTCGAATTTACTTGTTTGTTAACAATTTTATGAAATATAGTGAATTATGAAAATCGGTTTCACATTAAAGCCCAATAATGGAAATATATTAGATTTTGAAAAACAATTAAGCCATCTTGAAGAAATTGAAGCAGGCTCTGCAGAAATTCCACTTTATGAACTTGATGTTATAAGTGGAAAAAAAATTATTAAAGATGAATTGAATTTACTTAATAAAACTATTCAAAACAGCAATCTACAATTTTCAATACATGGCTCTATGTCAGTTAATCTTCTAGATGAAGAATATTTAAGCGATCATTTAGAGGTTTTGAGAAAAGAAATTGAAGTTTGCTCTGCTTTAAATGTAAATATACTCGTTACTCACTTCGGCCACACTCCTGTTGAGGTTTCAAAAAATCATCAAAAATATAAGGACTTGATAAATATACAGAATGAAGAATATTTTAAGATAGCTGAAGTAGCAAAACAAAATGGGGTGAAGTTATGTATAGAAAATATATTTCCTTACACAAATCTTCATTTTACAGCCTTACCAAGTGAAGTTTCCAAAAATATTAGTGAAATTAATCATCCAAATGCAAGAACAACTATAGATTTTAGTCATGCGTATATAAATTGCAATTTGAGAAAAAAAGATTTGATCTCAGAATTAGAAACTATGGTTCCTTTTACTGAACATCTGCATGTTCACGATTCTTTTGGAAAATTTAAAACAATGGATACATATATTTTTCCAGAAGACATTACTTATGGTCAAGGAGACATACATCTACCACTGGGATGGGGAGATATTCCATTTGAAATAATATTCTCTACTTTAAATATAAAAAAGGATATTTTTTTTAATTTTGAATTAACTCATAGATATAAAAAATATTATTCTCAAAATATTAAGAAAGCTAAAAAACTTATTGCATTAATACAGTAATGAAAAAAAAATTTATTATTGGACAAATTAGTGACACGCATTTTGTAAATAAAAATGAAAAACTATTTGATAAGTTTGATACCTATACAAGGTTTGTGAAGACTATTGAAACCTGCAATGAATTATTAGAAATTCCTGATTTTTATATTATTTCTGGTGATTTAATTCATGATAATGAAAGTTTTTACAAAGAATTTTTCAAACTATGTAATAATTTAAAAAGACCAGTTTACGCTATGATGGGTAATCACGACAAAAGAAATGCTCTCAAAAAATATGTTAAAAGTGATTTAATTGATACACATGGTTATATAAATTATACTATAAGCAATTATCCACTTGAGATTATTTGTTTGGATACTGCGATAGAGAATAATATTGAAGGGACTATTTTTGAAACATCCATAAAATGGTTAGAAGAAAAATTAACTAAAAGTCGAAATAAACCAGTTATTATTTTTATGCATCACCCACCTATTGAAATTGGTAGTTTGTTATTCGATCATATAAATTGCAATAATGGAGATGAATTCATAAAATTGATATCAAAGTATCAAAATGTGAAGGAAGTTATCTTTGGTCACGTTCACTGTTTTTTTGATAAAATAATTAATGGAATTAAATTTTCTAGCTGCCCAAGTGCCTCTATTCAATATCCAATAGATGCTAAATCTGATAAAAATATTCAGCTCGATACTAATGGTTATGTTAAAATAATAGACTATGATCAGGGCGAAATTTCAACAAAGCATGTAAACATAAATAATTAAATTTTAATCTTCATTTTTTTAACTAAACTAGAAACTTATCTATTTCTAATTCAATTCTATTTGGATCTACCAAATGAATAGTTTTTAAATTCAAATTTTTTGCTGCCTCAATATTTTCTAACTTATCATCAATAAAAATTGTCTCCTGGGCGATGAGATTGAATCGACTAATTGCTAACTCATAAATTGCTGCATCTGGTTTCATCAATTTATCTTCACCTGAAATAAGTAACCCATCAAATAATTGAAGAAAAGGGTAGTCGTCTGTCATACCAACAAAAGTTTCTGCAGACCAGTTAGATAAAACGTAACATTCATAATTTTGTTTTTTAAGTTTGTCTAAAACCTTTATTGATGAAGTAAAAGTCCCTTTAATCATTCTGCGGTGATTACTATAATACATTTTGATCTCTTCTTCGTACTGAGGAAATTTAGGTATTAATACTGACTCAGCTTCTTTGATAGTCCTTCCCGCATCCTGCTGAATATTCCACTCATCGTTGCAAACTTCAGTTAAAAAATATTTTCTTTCATCATCTTTCTCAAATATATCCTTAAAAAAGTAATTAGGATCCCAATCAAAAAATACGCCACCTAAATCAAAAAGAAATTTCATATAAATTATTTTGTTGTATAAATTAATAATTACTAAAATTCATTAAATTTATGCAGATTCAAATTAATACGTTTATTCAAGAACAGCTTAAACATCTAACAAATAAAACTTTTTCAAAAAAATATATTAATCAATACATAGTTCCAATAATCAAAAATATAAATGACTCAAAAAATGATAAGTTTATCATTGCTGGATCTCAGGGCTCTGGCAAATCTACTTTAACAGCAGTATTAAAATTAGTTTTAGAGAAATTTTATAAAAAGAAGGTTATGCTTCTTAGTATTGATGATTATTATTTAAGTAAGAATAAACGACTAAAATTATCAAAAAAAATCCATCCTCTCTTAATTACTCGTGGAGTCCCAGGAACTCATAACATAGCAGCATTAAGAAAGGATATAATAAATTTTCAGAAAAAAAAATTTCCTATTGTTGCTCCTTTATTTAATAAATTAAAAGATGACATTAGTAGTAAAAAAAAGATTATCAAAAAAGCAGAAATATTATTATTAGAAGGTTGGTGTTGTGGTTCTACACCAATAAGTAGAGAGTATCTTTTTAACAATATTAATCATTTAGAATCTACCCTTGATAAAAATAAATTATGGAGGCAATATTACAACTCTCAACTCCAGAAAGATTATAAAAAAGTTTTTTCTTTATTTGATCAACAAATTTATATTCAGGCACCCTCTTTTACTTACATCTTAAAA
>ENA-ORDR01000661-ORDR01000661.1-marine-metagenome-genome-assembly--contig:-NODE-661-length-17298-cov-4.019685_pt1 | contig 17298 bp, 19 predicted proteins | sample MGYA00240993_ERZ508538 | MGnify/ENA primary metagenome ERZ508538 (study PRJEB26207, sample SAMN05421999) | marine metagenome | isolation source: Monterey Bay, California, USA | place: USA:Monterey Bay... | reverse complement strand
TCCATTAGCACCATGAATATCTCTTGAAACTCTAGCAATCTCCAATGCAATATCTACATTGTTCATCTTTGCTAGGGAAATTTGTTCGTTGAACCATGTTCCATCATCTTTCTTTTTACCCAAATGATATGCCAATAATTGACCCTTGGTTATTTCTCTTAGCATCCAAGCTAATTTGTTTTGTACCAATTGATAAGATGCTATAGGGTGGTCAAATTGGATTCTAGAAAGTGCGTATGTTTTTGCGCTATGGAAACAAGCCATAGCAGCTCCTAAAGCACCCCAAGATATTCCGAACCTTGCATTATTCAAGCAAGAGAATGGACCTCTTAGACCTTTTACTCCCGGTAGAATTCTATCCTTAGGAATCTTACAATCTTGGAAAACTAATTCACTAGTAACCGATGCCTTGAGGGAATGCTTGCCTTTCATTTCTGGAGCAGTGAAACCTTCATCATCTTTCTCGACGATAAAACCTCTAATGACACCGTCTAACTTTGCCCATACAACTGCAACTTGAGCAATCGTTCCGTTAGTAATCCACATCTTTGCTCCGTTCAACAGATAATGGTCTCCTTTGTCTTCTGCCCTGGTAATCATATCACCAGGATTGGAACCATAGTCTGGTTCGGTAAGTCCAAAACATCCGACCCATTCTCCAGAAGCCATCTTTGGAAGGTAGTAGTTTTTCTGTTCTTCAGTACCGAAATCCCAAATTGGATACATTGCCAGTGAACCTTGAACAGATGCAAAAGAACGTAAACCTGAGTCGCCTCTTTCTAATTCCTGGCAAATCAATCCATATGCAACATAGGATAGTCCTGGGCAACCGTAGCCCTTCAAAGGAGCACCTAGTACTCCCATTTCACCAAGTGCGACGCGCCATTCATCAGGAAAAACTCCTTGCTCACAGGCATGTTCTATTTTCGGTAAGACTTCTTCATCTACCCAATCACGAACCATGTCGCGAATCATTATTTCTTCTTCTGTAAGTAAACTCTCTATGTCGTAAAAATCGACTCCTTCGAACGGCTCCATATTACCCTCTCCGAATTATGGGGGTCATAGGCGCTTCAAGAACCTAACTCTTTTTCTGCTTCTTACTATCTCGGTCAAATCCTCTTAACTGAGCATATTTTTTCTGTAAAGTTTTACTATTCATGAATATCAAACCTAATATGACTCCAGGAACAGAAATGACTACTACATAACCAATAATAACAACAATTAAACTCTCGGCTACATCTTCAGTTAGTGGACTAAAAGATATCACATTACCAAATGAGGTGATGATAAATCCGCTGTTGAAAGAGTTCTCCCAAACAAAAGAAATTGAACGACCAGAAATTATTGCATCCCACTCACTTACATCATCTGGATTAATCTGAACATAGGCTTGATTATCAACTGGATGGTGCCTAACTGTCGAGAAAGGAGCTAGAATAACTAGTGAAGTACTATCATAGCCTCTAGAAACTTTTGTGAAATCTCCTTCTAGAGTAATGTATTCGTCCGACTTACCTGCAGATGACTTGGTTGCATCTAACGAGTTGATAGAAATGATTCTAGTTATCAAACCACTACCAAATGCTACACATTCATTCAAAACTGGTTCTGCACAATCAACATCAATCCAAGTATCCGAACTAGTTCCAGAAAGCCATGTAATGTTGTGAGTAGAGCCGATTACAGCAATTCCATCATCAAGAGTAGACATCACACAAACATCGAGGTTTCGATGACATGCAATACCTGTGATGGAACTGTTTCTAGAATCGTCAAGAGCAACAAAGCCAATACCTTCGGCAAATTTCCAAACTCCGCCGTCTTCAGCACCAAAGTATGCATAATCTCCCGCTGACCTCCACTCAACTGTACTCAAGTCTCTTCCAATTATCTCCCCTGTTCCATTGACAAGAGTCACTGCATGATTTGATGTTTCATATCTTAAAGCGACCCCCATGTCCCCAGCGATAAGTGCTGCTTGACCTCGAGGGTGCCATGAAACATCATTTAGAGATACTGTTCTAGCAGTATTGAGTTCGACATCTTTCGACCTATCATCTGCATCAAATGCTGATAATTCTCTAGCATATCCATCAAGACCAACGACAAGAACTGATTCACCATCAGGAGATAAGGCTCCTGCTCGAATACCAATATCGGAATCAGATAGTGATTCTTCAATCTCCAAATCAACTACTGATTTAGAAGCGATTGAAGAAGGAATTAATAGAATTGCTAGACAACCAAAAACGAAAATTAATTTGCCTCGCATAATGTGTCCACATAGCAATTGAACAAAACCTCTTCGCACGAATTGACACGAATTAAATTAAAATGAACACGTTTTGACGGTGAGCCTTATGTTCAATGGGGTTTTGCCTCGGCTTATGGAGAAGTTTGCAGTTAAACGTGGATTACAAAAGTCGATTGGTGGAAATTCTGGACTAGCCAAGTTGGCTACCGAATATTTCGAAAATATTAATGCTGATGCTGAAGGAAAATTCAATGGGTCTTTTGGGATACTGACTACTGTAAGTGGACACTTCGATAGCGATGGAAAATTATCCATGGAAGTTGTTCAACTAAAGGGCGCAGCACTTGGAGAATTCTTGGAATCCGATAACGGAAGAGAATTGGCCATGGAATCAAGGAAAAGATGGTCTGGATTCTTAGATCAAGCTACTGGATACAGTCCTAAGCAACGTGGAGATAAGGCAAAAGAAGAAGCAAAGAAATTTTCTAAGGCCCGTTCAGCAATAAAGATGGCCCATAAATCAATGGAAATGGCGACATCCATCACGCAAGAAAAAATCGATACTGCAAATAAGATGATTGCTGATTTACAAACAATGATCGAAAACGGTGAGGCTCCTTCTGAAGGAAGAGTCAAGAAATTAAATGACTTGTTCTGAATGTGATTTCTATGAATGTTGACAAAATCCTCGCTCCCTTTGAGGAAAAATGTCCACGACTGACAGAACTGAACTTAGAACAAAGAACTCGAATCGCAGCAATTGTTGGCGGTGTTGAAGAAACTGTAGGGATTGACCATTTGGTAAACTGTGTTGCTGATGATACAAGCATTGGTGGCGATGGAACCATTAGGTGCTACGTAGGTTTCGAACCATCTGGAAAGGCACATATTGGCTGGAAAGTACTTGCCTTGCAACTTAAGAGAATGCTTGATGCTGATGTCAATGTACTGATTTTCCTCGCTGATTGGCATGCTTGGATAAATGATAAATTCAACGGTAAGATGGAAGACATACAAGTTACTGCAAGATATATGGAAGATACTTTTAGAGCACTTCTGGGCCATCCTGAAGAAGGAGATGGACCAGGGCAATTGAGATTCTTTTGGGCATCTACTTTAATGAATTCCGGAGATTATTGGGCTCGTGTCTTAAGATGTTCAAAGGGTGCAACTCTAGCAATGGTGAGGAAGACTTTCACCATAATGGGTAGAGACGAAGCATCGTCAGACCATGATTTGTCTAAGTTCTATTATCCCGCAATGCAAGCATCTGATATTTTCGAACTAGAAATGGATATCGCAATAGGCGGGATGGACCAAAGAAAGGCTCACATGTTCATGAGAGACGTAGCAAGTAAGTGGGGATGGAAAAAGGCGACTTGCCTTCATACCCCGATTATTTCCTCGCTAAAGTCATCTGGTGCAAGAATGGAAAGTTTCGACCATAAAATGAGCAAATCTGATCCATCTGGTGCTATTTTAATCCATGATACTGAAAAGAAATTGAGGAAAAAAATGCAGAAACATGCATACTTGAATCCTGAAGACGATTCTTCACCTGTATACGAACTGGCAGAATACATAGTCCTTCCTGAATGGGGAGAAATCAATGTCACGCCAAATCCAAAATTTGGAGAACCTTCGACATGGAAAGATTTAGAGTCGTTTAAGAATGCTGTCAAAAATGGTGATATTCACCCATTAGACGCTAAGTTGGGAGTTGCTGATGGAATCTATAGAGGGTTGCATGAAGTCGCTAAATTCTTTGAAGAAAACCCAGAAAAATTAGACGCTGTAAATGAATTATTGAAATAATTATTCCTTAAATCCAGATTCAATACTGTGTACTTTGAAGATGAACACCCTTCGAGTGTCCATGGCAAAATCACGATTCGGAAGATGGTCAAGTTCAACCCAAGCATTAACTGTAACCTCTTGATTAAGAGAAAAAGTACCAACATATTCATCATTTACTACTGCTAAGTAATGAAACAATGGATTCTTTGTTTCATCATCACAGTTCTTTGCTAGCATTACAGGACAAGTTAGTTCTAGATACTGAATATCTTCATACACATTAGCCTCAACAACCATGGAAACATCATTTGGTGGGGGAATCTTAGCCTTACCCTCTGTCTTCTTCATCTCCTCATAATATGTTACTGCGCACATGGAACAATGACTTGAGCGTTCTCTTTCCCTTGCTAAAGATTGCCTTACCGACCATGTAGAGCCACATTGATTACAGACATACTGAGACCTCTTTAGCCAACCCATAGGAGTATCTAGATTGGTAATGATACAGTTGAAAGAAAGTAATCTCCCTCTATCCCTAGTCCTAACGTCTTCTAATAAATAAGAAAATTCATCATCAAAACCGATTATTCTAATTACAGGCCTAGTCCTTGAGTTTCTAGTTTGGAATTGTTCTCTAATCACTTGATTACCTAACTCAAGGGATTTAATTGGATTATTAGGAAAAATAGAATGAAGTGGAGTATTCTTGAGATATTTCCATTGAACCTCAAAGCCAAAAACATCTTCTTCATACAAGGCAAATCGATCGAGTTCTTCGCTATACTTTTGCTCAAATATTATTCTCCAAGTATTGAGTATCTCTTGAGCCTCATCGTCGGGTTCTGTAGTCTTTATTTGCGCCATGGAAATTTTGGTGAAAGCCGAAGGTTCTCAAATATTTCTATCCTAATTGATATTTCATAGAATGACAATGTTCATCAATTGATTTCATTACGACCATTTATCAGCGTAGGTGTTCATGTGACAAAAATTGCAGTTCTAGTTAAGCAAGTACCAGATACTAATTCAAAAATAGTAATTTCAGGCGATTCAGTTGACCTTTCAAGTGTAAAAATGGTGATGAGCCCTTATGATGAATTCGCTGTAGAAAACGCATTACGTCACAAAGAATCTGTCGGCGGCACTGTCACAGCGATTACTGTCGGTGGAGCAGGTGCAGAAAAGGTTCTGAAAGATGCAAAGGCTATTGGTGTCGATGAAATAGTAAGAATTGATTGTGATTCCTACCTTGATTCTAATGCTCTTCAATCAATACTTAGTTCTATGATCGCAGAAGGTGGTTTCGAAGTTGTATACTGTGGAAAATCTGCAGCCGATACCGGTGCAGGCTCAACTGGACCTGGTATTGCAGAACATCTAGGATGGGCTTCTGTATCCAATATTACTGACTCTAATAGCGAAGGTAACTTTACCGTTGTAGCCCCACTTAATGATGGAAATGCAGTGATTGAAGTCAGGCTACCAGCAGTCATTACCTGCGACAAAGGAAATACAAAGGTTAGAAAGCCAAATGTAAAAGGTATCATGCAAGCAAAGAGAGCTCAAGTAGACATCAGGGCTTGTGAAGTTCCAACTTCTTCTGTTAGCGTTGTAAGCCAAAGTCTACCTCCAGCAAAGCCTGAAGGTAAGATGTATGAGGGCGGACAATCTGCTTCCGAAGTGGCTAGATTGCTTAGAGATGAAGCAAACATAATTTGAGGTGAAATATATGACAAATACAATAGTAATAGCAGAATTAAACAAAGGAAGTATTCATTCAACAACTAAAGAACTAGTTAGTGCCGCACAGATGCTAGGTAGTTCATGCACAGTGGTAGTACCATGCACTGATTCATCGGTTGCAGATTCTATCAGTTCAACATCTGGTGTAGAAAAAGTAATCGTCGCAAAGTCAGAGATTTTCGCAAACTATGATGCATCAGGATGGGCATCAGCAATTGATTCAGTAACCCCTGAAGGAATAATAATAGCATCTGCAAGTCCTCAATCAAAAGATTTGGCTGCTAGACTTGCTGCTAGAAGAAAGGTTTCGGTCGTCCAAGACGTCGTAGCAATTCAAGATGGAAAACTAACTTCTCCAGTTTACTCTGGAAAAGCAATGCAAACTGTTTCCATGTCAGGGAATGCTGTAATAAGCGTCAGACAAAATGTATTTGATGCATCACCTGATGGTGGCTCAGCCGAAGTTTCTGTAATTGACGCCTCTGGAAATGTTGCTACTGCTGTTAGAGAACTAATTGCAAGAGCATCTGCAAGACTCGATGTATCTGAAGCAAATATCATAATATCAGGAGGAAGAGGAATGGGCTCTCCAGATAACTTTAGTCACTTAGAGCAAATCGCAGATACTCTTGGCGCTGCTGTTGGAGCATCTAGAGCAGCCGTCGACACTTGGGACGATATTCCTCACTCAATGCAAGTTGGACAGACTGGAAAAACTGTAAATCCTAATCTTTACATTGCCGTGGGTATTTCTGGAGCAATCCAACACTTGGCAGGAATGAGGTCATCAAAATATATCGTTGCGATTAACAAAGACCCAGATGCACCAATTTTCCAACACGCTGACTATGGCATAGTTGCAACTTGGGAAGAAGCGCTTCCAGTTCTTCAATCAAGCCTATCTGCTATGATGTAATCACATGTATTTACCAATGAAGCCATCATTACTTTGGCTTGATTGACCAACATATGGATTGGTAAGTTTCTCTACTCCAATTGAAGTCAGTGGGCCGTGACCAGGATGAACCACAGTATCTGGTTTTAGAGGCCACAATTTAGTCTTGATAGAATGTGATAGAACCTCAAAATCTCCGCCAGTATTGGGTAAATCTGTTCTCCCTACGGAACCTGCAAATAGAGTATCACCAACAAAGAGATGGTCTGGCCCGTCTGAAACTCCGAGCAATAAACAGCATCCACCCAAAGTATGACCTGGTGTGTGAAGTATTTTCAGACTAATACTTCCAAAGTCTAAAGTTTGCTCATCTGAGATTTTTTGAGTTGCTTCTGCCGGCTCTGGCAAACTTATTCCACGTCTTGCAGCTGAGGTTTTAGCAAGGGTTTGTAGAAAATAGTCATCCTCATGTAAGTACCAATCTACATCATATCGTTGCAATAAATTAGGAATATGACCGCTGTGATCGTAGTGCGCATGAGTGTTAACAAGAGCAACTACCTTTCTGCTTAGTACTCCGCTTTCCTGCATATCTTCTTGACTCTGTGGACCCGTAGACCAGTTAGGTCCTACTCCATCAAAACCTTCAATCCAAGAAATTATTCTTTCGGATTCACTACCGCCATCAATAATGATAGTATCACCTGTAGCCAAATCAGTAACTACAGAACATCGCATCTGTAAATCTCCAACCATAAATGATTCAATCCAAGGTGATTCTAATTTCATATCAATGCCTACTCCTCTACAATTATTATGACATAATCACTATTCCAGTTCCCGTCTAAATCACAAATTCTTAATTCAAATTGATATTTACCAAGTTTTAGTTTCACTTTAAGTTTGGCAATATCTGAAATTTCTCTACCCGTAGAATCTATCCAAGACCATACTTTTATCCTTGACTGAGGGTCATAACTAGAACTACCATCAAGAGTAATTATTGCCGTGCCATCATCCTGTGCCGTTACTCTTTGGTCTCCACCTGCATTAGAAACTGGAACTTCTACTTCTTCTATCGAATTATTAAGTTCATCTAAAATTGATTGCTCTGGCATCATTGCCATATTTTCTATTGCATCGTCTAATTGGGAAAGAAGTTCGTCTGTATCAATGTTCAAAGTACCAGGTAGCGATGATTTATTATTGGAATTGCTTTCAACTTTTAAAGCCCCAATTAGTTCATCTATAGATTCTTCTATGGCGACAAATGCTGTCCCTTCTAATTGTTTAACTTCATCTTCGGTAAGGTGCTGAGATATTTGTTGATCTGAGTATAACTCTTCTGATGTCAATTGTGTAGTTTCCTGAACATCATTAAACCAAGACGGTAATTCTGATTCATCGATATCAATCAGGTCGCCTTTCAAAGACAACTTACCTATTGGCTCAGAGTCTGTCCAATCATTTTGGTCTTCGCCAGCAAAGAGACATACTTCTCCATCCAGTGAAATTTTGATATATTCAGGAATCCCTTGGTGCTCTACTTTCCATAAATCACCGCTTGAAGTAAAACCATAGATAAAGAACCAAGCAGTACAGATAATCTGTTCAGAATTAAATATTAGACTTTTAATTGGATATTTACAGTCAAAAAGAATAGACATTTCGTCATTAAATTGGCCATTGGGGCCTACTTCAAGTTCCATTACTTTACCATCATCAAAACCAAATATTGTACCCCTACTAGAATTAGTTGAAACCAGAAGTCTAGAATTAATATCTATTCTTCTGATCAATACGCTTTTTGATACATCCCATATTTCTAGTTCCAGTGCTTCTTCTTCGCCAGGGACTAAAGCATAGCCTTCTCGGCCAATGACTAGATTGCCATTACTTGTCGAACCAATGGATGTAATCGATTCACCTAACTCACCACGTGAAGGTCTTTGCCAAATTGTTTGACCATCGAGTATCGCCCTAACTTCCCCATTTTCATGTGCAGTGATAAGAAACTCTCCTAATTTTTCAATCTTAGTTACTGAACTATATTGAGAACCTAAATCGATAACAGTTCCATCGGATAAAACATAGTTCAACCTACCCAGTGAATCCACCACTGCAAAGCGGTCGTCCAATTCAATCAAACTGAAACCACCACCTTTGATCTCTGACTTCCAAATCAATTCTCCCGAAGAGTCTAAGCAAACTAAACCAAAGAACTCATCTAAGACAAATATATTTTCATTAGAAACAATTAACCCAGTTACTTTTCCTTCAGATTTCCAAAATAATAAATCATCTCCTGCCTTATCCACAGGTTTGTGAGAAATACAAACCAAACCGTTTATTTCTGACCAAGCTGAAATTTTACCATTTGGAGACAAGCCCAAAGTAGAAATTCTCGCCTGAGGCTTAAAAGCCACGGCCACCTCTCTACTAAGCATGATTATTCCTGTTTGCCTTATACCATTAAATTGACTATCCCTTGATAGTTCAATAAACCCAACTTCCTATGTCTGGGTGCATTTCGTTTTTAGATGGTTTAATGAAATGTTCTAGTAGAGACTTTTTCTCATCTTCTGTCCAACCTTCCAAAGGAGATAAGGTCGAGATAGGAGTCGTTTTTACCGCTTCTTCACGCTTACCGATGAAAGGTTCCGCCTCCTCGACAGTTAGCCCCATTATACCCCATGCAGGCCTATCAAAGGCATGACCTCTCATCTCATGTTCCAATGTTCGCTTTCCAATAAAAGGGTCATAGTTAGAAAGTTGTTCTATGAATTCAACTTTAGAATCTAAGACTGGAATTAATCTAACTCCCCTCCGCATGACAAGAAATGCCTCGAGCATCAAGTTCTCATCACTCAATTGTATCAGTACATCTCCTTGAACACCTGGAGGTAAGCCACCACATGCTTGAATTCTGTATTTTATCTGAAACAAGTCGTCGTTATCTACTATTAGTTTGACCCACTCATCAGGCTTAGTTAAATTAACCGAGAGTTGTGAATCTAGACTGATCATTTCTGCCCCGATTCTTCTTTCATATTCTCTTGAATTAATTTCTCCAGTCTTGGAAACACGCTTGACTCTAACTCCAAAAGTTCTTTTCTCACCCACATTTTCAGAACTATTAATCACGTCTTGAGCAATATCTTCAGGTATTAATCCGCAATCCAGTTTAACAACTCTATCAATAGCAACAACTCCAATTACTCTGGACAATAAGTCTTCAACCACATCAACTGAATCACTAGATGAAACATGGTCTTGGGTTCCACTTACATGATGAAACAGAGTGATTTCTCTTTTTTGAGCTAGTTCTAGCATATTTTTACGTAAAGAACGTTGAAAAGATTTCCTTACAGATTTAGACTTTAATCCTAATTCCCCAAAGCGTAGAATCCAAGCATTCAATGTCATCTAATCACTCACGCAGAATCATTGTGTAAATCCAAACCTTGGTCTTCATCACTATCTTCTTGCTTAGCATTATCATTTCTTTTATCAAATAATTTCTTGAGATAGTCCTCGGTTATATTTCCTGTAACATATTTGCCATCAAAACAACTTGAATCAAATTCCATTTCAATTCCTGTATCCATAAGTATTGATTCAACTAAATCTTCTAAAGTTTGATAAAACAGTCTATCGCTACCAATTTTTTTGTTTATTTCCTCTATAGAACGGCCATCTGCTATAAATTCATTAACGGCTGGCATATCTATCCCATACACATTAGGATATCTCACCGGAGGGGCTGCAGAAGCGAAATATACTTTGTTAGCCCCAACATCTCTAGCCATTTCAATAATTTGTTGACTTGTAGTCCCTCTTACAATTGAATCATCAACAAGAAGGATATTCTTGCCCGAAAATTCGTGCTCTATAGCGTTTAATTTTCTTCTAACGGACTTTTCACGTAAAGCTTGTCCTGGCATAATGAAAGTACGACCAACATATCTATTTTTGACAAATCCTTCTCTGTACGGTAGATTGAGCGTGTTAGCCATTTGTAATGCTGCGATTCTACCAGAGTCTGGAACAGGAATTACTGCGTCTATATCATGGTCTGGCCATTGTTCTAAAATTCGCTCAGCCAATCTTTTACCTTGGTTCAATCTTGCATTATATACTGAAATTCCGTCGATGACTGAATCTGGTCTAGCGAAATAGACATATTCGAAAATACATGGTGAGTGAACCCTTGGTTCTGAGCATTTACGAGTGAAAAGGTGCCCTGATGAAGAAATAAATATCGCTTCACCCGGTTCAACATCTCTTACGACTTCAAATCCTAATGCAGTAATCGCAACAGATTCACTCGCTACAATCCATTCTGAATCTCCTTCTATCTCCCTTTTTCCAAAAACGAGAGGACGAATACCATTTGGGTCTCTAAATGCCAATAAACCATATCCTGAAATCAATGAAACACAAGAATAACCACCCTCGACTTTATCATTCAATGCCTTGATTGCTCCGAAAACGGATTCAACGTCTAGATGAGGGTCTCCTTCAATAGAAATACCATTTGAGCGCTCATATAATTCGACAGCTAGTACATTTAGCAAAATCTCAGAATCACTCTTAGTATTCATATGTCGAAAATGCGAATCTAAGAGATCTTTTCGTAATTCTTCCGCATTGGTCAAATTACCATTGTGTGCAATTGACAAACCATATGGCGAATTGACATAGAATGGTTGAGCTTCGGATTTTGATGAAGAGCCTGCAGTTGGATATCTAACATGGCCAAGTCCAATGTGTCCTTCTAATCTCTGCATGTGTCTTGTATAGAATATATCTGATACCAGTCCATTTGATTTTCTAAGACGAAATTGTCCATCGTAGTCTGTCATTATACCTGCAGCATCTTGCCCTCTATGTTGTAAAACGGTTAGTCCATCATAGATTAATTGGTTAACATGGACGCCCATGCGCCCAACAACACCCATTATGCCGCACATGGCTCTGCCTCAATCAATGTAACAGTAGGTTGTAGGTATATATTGCCCTTAGGAGTCAAAAAGTCTCACGCCTTAGGTCGGTGAGATTTCTTTGACCAACTGAATTTACGTATTCGGCTGGTTTCCCCGTATCCGCATGACGCGCATACACTCTTTTGCTTGTGGTAAGCATTTCTTCCACACCTTCTACATCTAATGTGTGTAGTCTTTTGACGACGGCCCATTGAAGGAGTTCCCTTTGACATATAATCACCACGACAAACGCCCCACCGACCTCCCCCTTATGAAATAAGCGGATAGAAAGGAATGAGAATCTATTCCTCTTCATCAAACATTTTTCTCTTTTTACCATTGGTCAGAGCAGCAAACATTGAGCCTACACACAAGACCATTGCTAGAGATATAGCAAGGAAAGATACAATTGTATGCCCTATGTTGTATACGGTTTGAGCCCTTACTGAACCATTATTTTCCAAAAGCATGGGTCCCATGCCAATCAAAAACAATGTCGCTGCAATTCCAATCAAAACTGCGAGTATCATCCCAATTAGCGGAGCCAATGGCCTCTTTCTTGAATCAGCATAGAAGAATAAATTACCTAGGAGAATTAACGAGCCGAGAGTATATGATGTCAAAGTCGCATTTGCAAATCTTGTAAAAGAGTCGTTTGTATCAAAACTTGAGAAATCACCTTTCAAAGATGAATCTATAATCCATATTATGAAAATTGGTAATAAGAATGCAATAAACAGAACTTTTACATTCAGAGTTTGCTTTAATTCACTCACTTTCTGCACCTCCAATATTTGCTGCGATTTTTTGGGAAGCTTGTGATAACTCTTCTGAAGTGGGAGGAGGGACTGAATTAGGCTCACCTATTGAACGCTCATAGACATAAATTACAAATCCAAATATGAATATCGAAAGTGAGATTCCTACTAGTATACCAAATAAGTCAGATACTGATAGCCAAAAATAAGTTGTAAATGTCTCTGATGAAATATTCTTACCATCTATGGTTAGGCCACAAATTATCAAGATAATAGAGACAATAGAAACCATCCTCATGACCATTGATTCACTTTGCCTTTCTTCACCGATGATCAACATTGAAATAGACAATACTGAGGATAAACTGCAAATCATCAAAATGAAGGTTGGGAAGAAAATCAACCAAAAACGATTTACTTCCCTTCCATCATAGATAGGCGTGAACTCGCCCCATTGCATAAGACAAAACCACAAAGAACCCAAAGCCATACAAAAAGTACCCAACTTTCTATCACTGCTAGGTAACTTACCAACTGGTACGTTACCAGAAAAAATCAACAAATAGATGCCGATCAGCAAAAGACTGGATGGACCAATTATGAAACCTAACAAGTGACCTATTGAAGAAGAAGGAGAAGTCGGTACTGTCCAGGGGCTAATACAAACCAGAATAAATCCTAATACAGCTGCAAATCTACCGAAATTGGTTCGCAAATTAGTCTTTGAAGAAAGAGAAAACCAAGCACCTAGCGGTATTAGTGATAGTGGAAACCAAAAGAACACAATTGCATTCATCATTTCATCCATATTATACCCTAAGCATGGATATTAATTACTTAATCCCTTCTTTCATATCGCAGTGGCTCGTTTTCTACACACCTCGGCATGCGGAGTTTCTAAATACCCGACCCTTGTGGCTCGAACGCTCAAGGTGTTACTATGGTAAAGATGCCACGTCAAATCAAGCGTTACAGTCCATCTGCTGGTAAGCATACCATGCACACAGTAGAGCGTGTCAAGAAGCGTCGTGCTTCCGAATTAAAGTGGGGTCAGAGAAGATTCCGTAAGGTTATGGCAGGATACCGTGGTTTCCCACGTCCTAAACCTGATGGCCGAGAAAAGCCAACTAAGAGAGTAAACATTCTATTCAGATGTACTGAGACTGGAAAGGCTCACTATGCTCCGTGTAAGAGAGCAAAGAAATTTGAACTGGTTGACAAGTGAAGTGATTTTTATGGCAAGTAATTTTCTAAAAGTATCGTGTAGAGACTGTGGCGCAGAAGTTGTAATTTTCTCAAGAGCTACTAGCGTAGTATCTTGCTCTGTTTGTGGAGCAACACTAACAGCACCGTCCGGAGGAAAGGCTGACCTCATTGGATGTAACGTTGTAGAAGCCCTAGAATAAGGAGGCTAAGCCTCCATGAGTAAGGAAGAAACACTAAGCCCTCCTGAAGAAGGAGAGCTGGTAGTAGTTACCGTCAAATCCGTAAAACAAAACGGAGTTTATGTTGACTTTGATGAATTCCCTGGACTTGAAGGATTTATTTTCATTGGAGAAGTCGCCAGTGGATGGGTAAAAAATATTCGTGCATTCGTTCGTGATGGCCAACGTCTTATCTGTAAGGTAATGCGAACTAGAAAGGATGGTTCATCACTTGAACTATCGCTCAAGTCAGTATCCGAAGAAAGAAGAAGAGATAGGCTGCAAGAGTGGAAGAATGAGCAAAGGTCAGTTCAACTTTTCAAGGTCTTATCCGAAAAGGTTGGATGGGACCAAGACACAAAAAGTTCGAATTCAGAGGATCTGATAAACGCATTTGGAACTCTATACAGTTCATTTGAAGAGGCCGCAACAAATGAAACAGCACTCACGGATGCTGGATTCGAAGGTGAGTGGCTAAAAGAATTCATTCAGATTGCCGTTGAAAATATTATTCCTCCATTTGTTGAAATAAGAGGTACTTTGACACTTAGCATCAATACCCCTAGCGGAATTACTGTAATTAGAGATGCGCTAACCGCTGCTGAAGAGTTTTCATCAGAAGAAGAAGAAATAATTGTTGCATGCTACTACAACGGAGCACCAGATTACAGAATAGAGCTCAAAGCACCAGACTTCAAAACTGCTGAGGACCTTTGGATAAGTGTTTCAAAGGCTGCCGTTGATCACGTTCTAAACAATGGTGGAGAAGCCTCCGCATATAGAGAGTGATTACCAACTTAATCATAAGTAAAGACGCATAGGCCAATACATGGCACGCCAAATACTACAGCAATGCTTAGATTGTCAGGCTTGGACATTATCCACTAAATGCCCTAATTGTGGTGGTACTGCACAGGCTGCAGCTCCTATCAAATGGTCTCCTGAAGACCATAGAGCCGGTGTTAGAAGAAAAATGTACGATGTCAGTTCCAAAGAGTGGACTGAAAACTTACCTTCATTAGAATCATTAGAAGATATGAAAGAAGATTCTGTTATATCCTATGAAGAAGAATGATTGGGACTTATTCTTAGAGTCTTAAATCGAAATATTTGACTTCATTCAATGTCAAACATTATACTTCGTAAAGTTTCGTTGGGTAAATAATGAGTTTACTTGTAGAGTGGAGAGGAGGAAATACTGCACTAGGCGACAATGCGTTAGCATTGATTGCATTACCTGGAGTTGGGAATGTGGGTAAATCATCATTAGAGGCGCTAAATGAAATAAATCAGGCAGAAGAAATTGCTAGACTACATCACACCGCCCTACCACCACTGGCTACATTAGATGAAGATGGCCTACTATCCCCTCCTCACCTTTCTCTTAGGTCTATAGAATCAGAGACTGGAGTAAGAATTATTACAATCGTCGGGACTTCACAACCACTTGAATCTCAATATCAAGGGTCGATGGCAAGAGAAATTATGGAATTCTTGAAATCTCAAGATGTTGAAAATTTAATTGTTTTAGCCGGAATGGTAGATATTGCAACTAGAAAAGAAACCTTCATAGTTCCTAGCAGTTCTAGTTTTAGAGTTGAATTAGAATCGATGAGCGCTGATGTTAGAAGAGACGAGCCCAGTTCTGGAGCGATTGGAATGGCAGCTTTACTTTCATCCTATGGACCATTATTTGGTATCAACTCGGCTTGTGCCATTGCTACAACCGTTGGCTCAAGTGGCGATATCCACGCATCTCAAAGACTTCTAGAATCCTTGGACAAGTGGTTTGGACTGGGAGTTGCTTTACCTAAAGATGCAAAAGAGAAACTGGCTAAGAAACTGGCATCCATGGCACCGAAAGAAACTAGTGACCATATTTCAGAACTAACTGAATCACCAGATGCATTCTACATGTGAAACTGGCGCCGAGAGAGAGATTTGAACTCCCGTGTCCGAAGACAGTGGATTTCGAATCCACCGCAATACCGGGCTATGCGATCTCGGCAGTAGATGTCGCTTCAGCGCCACCATGATAAGCATGGTGCTATAACGCCTAATCATGCAGATTCATTTTATCGGTAGAGACCATGATACGGTTGTTGAATTCTTAGACAGCCTATCAATAAGAGAAGCTTTGACAATGGCCAAAATCCAGCCATCTACTGTGATTGTATCCCTTGAAGATAATATTCTACCACATTCGACGCTTATCAAGTCTGATATTACTTTGAAAGTGACCACCGTTTCATCTGGTGGATGAAATTATTTGGATTTTAGAATTACGTGAGATATCGCCTCTTACCTGAGTGGCCCAAGCATCAATTCCAGTATTGGCAATCAATACTAGGTCACCCATTTGAGACATGTCATACTGAGTTCCCCAATCATTTGCCCAACCAGATATTTTCATAGAACCAGAGGGGTCCATTATCATTATTCCCTTTCTATGCCACTGTTTTCCATTACGACCTACGCCTTTTTTATCAAACTTATAGATCATCTTTCCAACAACATTCCATCTTGCTCGAAATTCCATGAGGTCTGAATGTTCAACGATTTCTTTTTGAGTTTTAGAAATCATACCTAGAGGGTCGATTTTCAGAACTAATTCTCCTTTCCAGTTGACAGTAACAACAGCATTCTCTATCATAATCCTATCTCCCTTAGATATCTGCTCGGGCCAAGGTCTTTGACCATCTTGGTGTTTATCGACTAAGATATCTATCTTAGCCATGCTCTTACCTTGACTAATTGTAATACTAGGCCTCTTATTCTTAGAATCAAATACCGAAAATACATCGCATACGATGGTTAATCGCGGGTCTAAATCGTTAATGGGAGTTACTTCAATTGGAGTTATATTCCCGGGTACTGTAAAGGATTTATCTGCTGGGAATTCATCATTACCTGAGCCCCCTGGGCAAATCTTACTCCAATCGCAACGGTCACATCTTTTTTCTGAAGGGGGATCAGTTTTAACTCCGCCTTCAAGGAAACCTCTAACAGGACTTGGAGATGGTGGAAAATTCTCTATAGATATTTCAACTGACTTCAATTCTTTCCAAAGTAAGTTCAGTTCTTTTTCCATTTCTTCTAACTCCGATTCAGTAGGATTGTCAATGATTTTTACTTTATTGGCACCTAAATACCAAACTTCCAAGTCACTAACCAACTCTTTCTTCTCATGAGTTACCCACCATAGCATTGCATACATTCGTAATTGCTTGACATAATCACCTGAACGGTCCCCTTTACCCAAACTTGCTTTCAAATCAACGATTTTTATTCTCCCGTTCCAGCGATAGACAAGGTCATATTCACCTTGAAACCAGAAATCAGGGTGGATTGCATTAAGGCTGAAATTGGCTGCATCAGGATCTACAAACCATGGCCTACTGATTTCCCATGCCTCAAGTAAAGTAATCTTGGAATT
>ENA-ORDR01000656-ORDR01000656.1-marine-metagenome-genome-assembly--contig:-NODE-656-length-17327-cov-5.527536_pt1 | contig 17327 bp, 13 predicted proteins | sample MGYA00240993_ERZ508538 | MGnify/ENA primary metagenome ERZ508538 (study PRJEB26207, sample SAMN05421999) | marine metagenome | isolation source: Monterey Bay, California, USA | place: USA:Monterey Bay... | reverse complement strand
AAATGGTTTGCCACCATAATGTGATCAATTCTCAAGCCTCTTTTTGGATCATCATCAAACATTTTTGACCTGTAATCGAACCATGAGTATATGGAACTTTCCTCTGGATTGTTATGACGCCAGGAATCAGTATAACCAAGATTTTTAATGCTATTCCACATCTCTCTTTCTTCCGGTTGAAAAGAAGTTTTACCATCCCTCAACCATCTCTTCATATTCTGCTCTCCAATTCCTATGTCTATATCTTCAGGAGATACATTAAAGTCACCCATAACCACGATATTATTATTAACTTTTTGGGCCTTTAAAATATGCTCTTTTAAATCTGCATAGTATTTCCTTTTTTTTGGAAACTTACTTTCATGATTAATATTTTCACCCTGAGGAAAGTATCCATTCATCACTGTGATATGTTCACCATTTTCCTCAAAAGTGCATTCAATAAACCTTTTTTGATCTTCATCAGTATCTTCTGAGAAACCCTTCTTGCAAGATATTGGCTTATTTTTACTCAATATAGCTACCCCGTAATGACCTTTTTGCCCCCAATATTCAACGTGATAACCAATTTCTTCAATAACATCAATAGGAAAATCTGGATCATTCACTTTTGTTTCTTGAAGTCCAATCACATCAGGATCCAAACTATCCCTAATGTGGATTAATTGGTGCGGCCTAGCTCTTATGCTATTGATATTAAAAGATATAATTTTCATAATTTTTATTCTACTTAATTGCTAATAAATTGAAATCTAAATCAACATAATCTCTTGCTATATTTGTTGCTTCATTGAGTATGAAATCACTTTTCAGGCTTATAGATTCATCTTGATCATCTTTATCACCTGTAAATTCATCATAATTTTTATATTGTACGAGGCCAAAACCCAATCTTCTCTTATTTTCAAGATCCAGCATCCAACTTCTGTTTAGTTTTTTCTGAGAGATCCTTGTATCAATGTTTAAGCTTAAAAATTTTTTATTTTTATTCAAGTCGTATCTTTCTCGAACAGATTGTAGATAGCTCAAATTAGCATCGTCCAAAATTCTTTTTGAAAACTCCTTTCTTAAATCAATTAAATTTTGAGGATCAAGTTTAAATTGCGTATATCGATATGGTCTAATAGTATCCCACTCTAATGCAGATGGGTAAGAGCTTTCACCGACAGAATTAATATCCCAGGTGCTAGGCATTTTAATGTCAGGCTTGACCCCTTTATTTTGAACACTTTTTCCATTTACTCTGTAATACTTTGACTCCGTAACCTTAATAGCACCCTCTGAAAGGTCTTGAAGGCTTTGAACTGTTCCTTTGCCAAATGTTTTCTGACCTACAATAATTCCTCTCTTATAGTCTTGTATTGCAGCAGCAACTATTTCAGAAGCAGAGGCTGAATATCTATTAACTAAAACAATAACTGGTTTAGACCATACCTGTTGATTTTTTTGGCTACCCCAAGGTCTTACATACCCTGATTTAAGTTTAACTTGGACAGTTGGACCCTTATTGATAAATAAACCAATTATCCTATTTGCCTCGTCTAGCGCGCCGCCTCCATTATTTCTCAGGTCAAGAATTACAGCATCAACATCTTCATTTGAAAAATCTTCTAATATTTTTTTAATATCCTTACTACTACTTTTATAGTCTGGATCTTTTTGCATATAAGCATTGAAATCCATATAAAATGAAGGCAAGTCTATTATTCCTATTTTTTTCTTTTTTACTGCATCATCAAATTCAAATACTTTAGATTTAACAGCTCTATCTTCAAGTTTTACTTCTTCTCTTATGAGAGTTACCTTCTTTTTTAAGCTTTCACCCAATGAATCACCTGTTAAGAATTCAATTTCAACCTGCGTTCCTGATTTACCCCTGATTAGGTTAACAACATCATCAATCCTCCAACCAATGACATCTTCATATATTTCTTCATCACCCTGCCTAATACTTATAACTTTATCCTCAGGTTTAATTAGCCCAGATTTCTCCGCAGGACCTCCTGCAACTAAACTTACAATTTTTGTGTAATCATCTTCAACACCTAAAAGAGCCCCAATACCTTCAAGTTTTAAACTCATATCCATATCGAAATTCTCGGACGATCTGGGTGATAAGTAAGATGAGTGGGGGTCAAACTCTTTTGACAAGACATTTATTATTAATGAAAAAAGATCTTCTTCTTTTTGCTGACTTATTCTTTTAATTCTATTCTTGTATCTCTTTATTAAATTTTTTGAAGCATCTTCTGGGGGAGAGTCAGAAATCTTTAAAAGCAAAAGATCATTTTTAGTTTGTTTACGCCATACATTTTTTTGCTCTTTGTCTGATTTTAGCCATATATTATCATCTTCAAAAATATCAATTTTTTCATCTATCAACATATCAAATTTATTTTTAGTAACTAATTCAATCTGATACTCAGAAAAATTAACAAGCCTTTCAAAATAAAGGTTCGTTATTTCAAATGCGAGATTTATATCATAATCATTAGTGTCTGAAGCTGATCTAGATAAAAATGAATTCACCTCATCTTCTAGGAAATAGCTTTTGCTTTCATCTAATTTATTGATAAGACCTTTAATAAAGTCAGTATTTGTAGTTTGCTTAGAAATATTCTTTATAAAATGTTCTTTTTTAAACTTTAAAAGAATCTCTTTTGATAATTTTTCTTTGTTATCTGATAAATCAATAATTTCATAATCTGCAGTTATAAAAACAGAAAATATAAAAAGCGATAGAATTCTTAGAGTGGGTTTTAAGTGCATATTAGCCTTATCAAAAACCTTGGATTATAGCGGCTTCTTCTCTTATAAGCTCGGGTGAACCCAATAATTGTCTATTTAAACCGATTCTTTTAAACCAGTAATGTATGCCCATGAGGTCTGTAAAGCCCATGCCACCATGAACCTCAGTTGCCTTTTTGGCAATCATTTTTGAAACTTCAGAGGCATGAGAGCTTGCTTGGCAAGCATATAATCTTGAATCATCCTTAATATTTTTTTGCGCATGTGCTGCATGCCATGTGATTGAATAGCAAGGTTCTAGCTCTGCTGCCATTTCAGCACACATATGCTTAACTGCTTGAAATGACCCAATAACTCTTCCAAATTGTTTTCTTTCTTTAGAGTACTCAACTGCTTTGTTTAATAAAGTTTGAGAAGAGCCAATGCTATCAGCTGCAAGAATTATCCTCCCAGCATCAATTGATTTAACAATAGCATCAGAGGAATCAATAGTATTTTCTAGGACATCTACCTCAACATTGTTAAAGCGAATTTCCGAATAACTTCTTGTTTTATCAACAGTTATAAGCTTAATAATCTCTACACCATCTTTTTTAACATCAACAATCCCAATTGTTCCGGACTTATTGGAAATCATCACATGAGAGGACCCCATAGCATCTAAAACAAAAAGCGCACGACCATTAACCACACTATCAGCTATAGTAATTGATGCATCTTCTCGAGCTCCAATATATTCTGAAAAACCAACACCAAACCTTATTGAATTTTCAGACATTTTTTTCAAGTAGTTATTTTTTTGATCTTCATTCCCACCATATGTAATTGCTATAGGAGCCATTACATATGACCCAACAAAGGGTATAGGAGCAACTCCAGAGCCTAAACTATGACTTACTGCAGTTGCAAAAAGCAAATCTAAGCCAAGCCCGTTATATTGTTCAGGAATTAGCAATGAACCGATCCCTAGATTTGTCAGCCCTTTATGCACTTCTTCTTGAAGAGACTCTCCATGTCCATCTGCAATTTTTTTTATTATGTCTAAAGAGGAATGATCTGATAAAAATTTAGAAACATTTTTTTGAAAAAATATTTGATCTTCTGATAATCCAAAATACATTATTTCATCCCCTGAACTTTTGGTTCTCTTGGCATGCCAAGACCGCGCTCTGAAATAATATTTTTTTGGATTTGACTAGTGCCACCCCCAATTATTAATCCTAGATAATACATATATGTAAATTGCCAAGAGCCTTCATCTCTTATATTTGGGCTATCCTCATATAATGTTCCAAGCTCACCCATGACATCAATTGCAAAACCTTCCAGCTCATGCCTGATCTCAGTCCCAATTAATTTCTGAATCATTCCAGGTAGTTTTGAGTCCTGGTTAGAATTAATTTTTGCTGACAGGACTCTTAACGAATTTGACTGGAAAGCCATCACCTTGCCTTGAATTTTAATCAATCTATCTCTGTAAATAGGCATATCAATCAATTTTGCCCCATCAATAGTCTCTCTCTTCATAATTTCAATTAATGAATGGACTCTATTCATTGTTGCATTTGGATCTGTTAGTGAGCCTCTTTCATGCCCTAAAGTTGCATTTGCAACAGCCCATCCTTCACCTCTTTTACCTACTATATTTGATTCAGGAATAGTCACATCTGTAAAAAAAACTTCATTAAAGCCTGCTTTTAAAGTCATATCTACTAATGGTCTAACCTCTATTCCTTTAGAATTCATAGGGATTAATAAATAACTTATTCCTGCATGTTTATTTGCTTCGGGTTCTGTTCTTACAAGACAAAACATCATTTGTGAATATTGTGCTGTACTAGTCCATATTTTTTGGCCATTTATAACCCAATTACCATCAATCAACTCACCTTTTGTTTGAAGGGCAGCCAAGTCACTGCCTGCATTTGGTTCAGAGTAACCTTGACACCATATAATCTTTCCATGAAGAGTTGGCTCAATATATTGTTTTTTCTGCTCCTCAGTACCTAATTCCAAGAGGGTAGGCACAAGCATATCAATACCCTGGCCACCCATAGGAGGAGGAATATTATATTTTGAAAATTCAGAGGCTATTATTCGACTTTTAATAACATCACTTTCTCCGCCATACCCTCCATATTTTTTTGGAACTGATCTTGCAAAATAACCCTTTTCTATGAGAATTGATTGCCATTCTGGACGAGTAAGAGTTTTGCTAGTTACTTTAGAATTTTGACCTACAGAAGATTTAGAATCAGTAAAATTTATACCTTTCCATTGAATGCAGAAATCTCTAACTTCTTGTGAAAATAGCTCGTACTCTGATCCAAAATTTAAATCCACTTTAAGTAACTCCTATTACTAATCCCAGTTAGGCTCTCTTTTTTCAAGAAAAGCGCTAATCCCTTCTTTAGCATCATCACCCTCGAAACATCTAGCAATTTGATCCTGTAAATAGGGCATTGCCTCATCAAAGTTTTTATCATCTTGCTTTACATATGCCTCCAATCCAATCTGCATTGTTCCTGGTGCTAGCTTTGAAAGCGATTCTGCAATAGCATTTACTTCACCATCTAGGCTTTCTTTGCTAACAATTTTATTTACAAGACCCCATTTCTCAGCTTGATGAGCACTTATACTTTCACCTCTCATAATAAAATCTAAACCTGATCTTTTTGGCATTACTCTAAAAAGTCCAGCCATCACCATAAATGGCCAAAGCCCACGCTTTATTTCTGGAGCTGAAAATTTCACATCATCCGCAGCAATTGCATGAGTTGCATTTGTAACCATCAGAAGAGCGCCTGCAACTACAGAGCCTTGAATCTTACATATTACAGGTTTATATAAATGCCTTAGAGATATACTCAAGTCGTCAGCTTCATTTAATTTTGGAACATTTGAATTTGAATGTTCTCTATTGAGATCAGCGCCTGCGCAGAAAACATTACCCTTAGCAGCAATAATCACAACTCTTATTTGCTTTTCTTGTTTAGCAAATGCCAAAGCATAGTTAAGCTCGTTCATCATGACATTATTGATGGCGTTTTTTTTCTCAGGCCTGTTCAAAGTTATAGTCATTATGTGATTAGAGATATGTATTTCCGTCGTAGAAAATTCTAACCCCTCTAATGATAAATTCTTAACCATCTTTACTCTCATTAATTATTAATTTTGGCATATCTATGATTTTTGCTCTCAAGTATTCACCTAGTGATTTCGCTTGACCATCAACTCTATTATTTGATGATACTCCATCTTCAAGAATTCCATGTATATAGAAATTAAGTGAGTTGATATTAGGAAGCTCATACCTATCAATTTTAAATCTATTTAAGTCAGGCATTAACTCTTTCAATTTTTTAACTGTTAAAAAACTATATAAGAAGGAATATGAAAGATCAGTTTTTGCCCAAACTCCAATATTTGCGCATCCACCCTTATCCCCAGATCTAGCACCGTATACTTGACCAAATAAACATCTTTCAGTTTCACCACTTGGAATTGGAGAAATATCCTCAACATTTTTTTGATAAAAAACATCATTCAAATTTAGTTGGCTTGATGGAATAATTTCTGTGACTTTTCCATCAAGATGAACATATTCTGTTATGTGTTCACTGCCAACTAATGCAGGCCAGTAGACAATTACAGGTCCTGGTTTCTTGCCTCCTCCTGCTGAGAAAAACCCTGGATAGTTAGCCAATGAGAGCTCAATAATTTTTGCACTAAACAGTCTACCAACAAGCTCCGGATCTTTTGATTTTACAGAGAGGGATAGAGTTGCCATAGCTTCCTCATTAGAATTTGGATTTTCTTTGTCTGTTCTATGTAGGTTTACTGAAACTTCATCAAATTGCTCTCTACCACCTACAGAGTTGAATAAAGCATCTAAGAAAGCCTCTGATTTTTCTTTGATATCCATGCCTGTCAAAATTAAATCTATGCCATTTCTATAGCCACCAGCAAGATTAATGCACACTTTGTGTTTGTTAGGCGGACTACTGCCTTTGCAACCAGAAACATAAACTCTATCTTTTGATATCTGTTTTATATTTAATGCATCGAAATGACTAACAACATCTGGATTTATGTATGAAGGAGAACTAATCTCATAGAGAAGCTGGGCTGTTACAGTTCCTACTGATACCAAACCTCCAGTTCCAGGGTGTTTAGTGATAGTAAAACTGCCATCGTTTTCAATTTCAGCAATTGGATACCCAACATTATCAAAGCTAGGTACCTCTTTAAAAAAGGAATAATTGCCGCCAGTTGCCTGGCAACCACATTCAATAATATGTCCAGCTGCTAGCGCTCCTGCAAGCTCATCATAATTTTCTCTTTGCCAACCAAACTTCCATGCAGCTGGCCCTATAACCACAGCAGCATCAGTAACTCTTGGGCACACAACAATATCAGCACCCCTATCTAGAGCGTCTTTAATTCCCCATGCTCCTAAATAGGCATTTGCAGTTAGAGGGTGGCAGCCAGAATCAGCAAGCGGAATGTTTTTGTCAAGATTTATAAGCATTTCACCACAGTCACTAAGCTCTTCCATCCTTGGCATCAGATCATCACCATCTATATATGCAACTTTCAGATCAAGACCCATATCTATAAGTATTTTTTCTATCTCAGCAGCCATTGAAGAGGGGTTAAGACCCCCAGCGTTTGTAACAATTTTTATTTTTTTCTTTTTACATGTATTTGCTATTTCTTTTATTTGCTTAAGAAATGTTCCCACATAACCCTTGTCAGCTCCACGCTGCATTTTTTGATTAAACAGGATAGCCATTGTTAATTCAGCAAGGTAATCCCCTGTTAAAACATCGATAGGGCCACCGTCTACCATTTCTTTAGCAGCAGAAAGTTTATCGCCATAGTACCCACTGCAATTTGCAATTTTTATCGTATCTTTATCCATTTTTACTTTTTTCTCTAGATATACCGTTAAGTATTATTTCTGTAATGGAGTTCGCAGATTCCTCAGGTGATTTTGATAATTTTTTTATATTTCCATCTTTAGCAAAGTCTCGACCTATGCCACCCAGCAGCATTGCAAATGCTTGAGTATCAACTTCCTTAATTTCCTTCCTTAAAATAGCCTTATTTAGCAGATCTTTAGTAAATGAAGTTATATATTCTTCATGAAAATCAATCATTTTCATAGACTCCTCATCACTACCAAGGTTCTGAAGGTAGACTTTAAATTTTGGACCAACCGCTTGATTCACATGTTTTAAATATTTTTTTAAAGCTTCAATTGGTGAATTAATATTAGATACCTCATCAAGAGCCTCTTTGCCAAGCCTCATCAATATCCTATCAACTGTCATTCTTATCAAATGATTTTTGCTTGGAGATATCTCATAGAGAGTTCTTAACGAAATCTTTAATTTGCTGGCCAATTCAGACATGGTTTGTTTGGGGATGCCTTCTTCTAACATCAGCTCTAGCTTGTTAATGACCTCAATATGCTTCTCAGTTAGAGGTTTTCTAGATGTCCTTGGAAGATCATGCATATTTATTAAGTTTGAAGTCATTTATTAGCGTCCAAAACCATTAAAACTGCACCATTTTCAACTTGATCTTCTTTTTTTACATGTAATTCTGAAATTATTCCATCTTCAGAGGCTTTTATGGAGTGCTCCATTTTCATAGCCTCCAATATCACCAATATTTGTCCTGCCTTCACTTTTGAGCCTTTTTTAACTCTCAAATCGATCACTTTGCCAGGCATCGGTGCTACAAGACTTCCAGCTTTCATATCAATACCTGGAACAATAAACTTAGGCATAATTTTCAAAAGGACATCACCAAAAGGCATATGTACCAAAATTCTATCTTCTTTTAGTGTAATTGATGAAAAATGTCTTCGCCCGTTATATTCAAGATCAATACCATTTTCGAAACATTCAAAAATTCTTACAAAAGCCCCATTAACATTAAAATTTCCATCTCTTAGTTTTGTATATAAGACCTCTATTTCTTTATCAATATATTGAAAATTAATGCTTTGTTTGGGAATTCTCCCATTTGTCCATCCAGAAGGTATATGACCTAAAACATTATCATTAAATCTATTTAACTCCTGAAGCCATAATGCTGCTACTGCCATGGCATGTATAAGCATTTCACTATCTAAAATATGCATTCTTGAAGGAGCAACAACATCAATAAAATCTGTAGTTGTTTTGCCATCTAAAAACTCTTCTGTTCTCAAAGTAGAAACAAGGAAGTCTCTATTGGTCGTAACGCCACCTATATGAGCAGACTCTAATGCCTTTGATAATTTTAATGCAGCATCTTTTCTTGTTTGAGCATGTGATATAACTTTGGCCAGCATTGGATCAAAATCTGTTCCTACGATAGACCCTGATTCAACTCCTGAATCCCATCGCGCCTCAACATCATAATCTTGCTCAAAAGCGAGCAGGGTGCCTGTTTCAGGTAAGAAATCATTAGCAGGATTTTCTGCATACAACCTTGCCTCAATAGAATGCCCATTAAATACAATGTCATCTTGCTTAAAACTCAACTCATCACCCCTTGCTATTCTTATTTGTTCACAAACAAGATCTACTCCAGTAACTTCTTCAGTAACAGGATGCTCAACTTGAAGTCTTGTATTTACCTCAAGAAACCAAAACTCTTCAGTATTATCATCAAACAAGAACTCTACTGTACCTGCAGATTTATATTTAATTATTTTTGCAAGTTTTATTGCAGCTTCACCCATTTTTTTTCTTACTTCTTCTGATATTCTTGATGAAGGTGATTCTTCAATAATTTTCTGGTGCCTTCTTTGAATAGAGCATTCTCTTTCACCAAGATGAATAATATTGCCATGTAAGTCTCCAAGAATTTGTATCTCAATATGCCTTGATTTTTCAACATACCTTTCGATAAAAATACGCTCGTCATTAAACCCTGTTTTTGCTTCTCTTTTGGCTGCTTTAATCGATTCATTAAGGTCTGCCTGTTTCTTTACTATACGCATGCCTTTTCCTCCTCCTCCAGCAGCAGCTTTTATAAGAAGGGGGTAGCCTATGTCATTAGCTTTTTTTGGAATTGATGTCATTGGAAGGGTTGGAACGTTAGCTTTTGTTGCCAATTCTTTTGCTTTTAGCTTATCACCCATTACAGATATAGCATGAGGAGATGGGCCAATCCAAACGATATTTTCTTTGATTACTTTTCTTGCAAATGATGCATTTTCAGACAAGAAACCATAACCAGGGTGAATAGCTTCTGCCCCTGATTTTTTAGCAGCTGCAATAATTAAACTTATATCAAGATAGCCTCCGTTTGGGAGATGAATAGCTTCATCTGCAGCCTTAACATAGGGAGAATCTATATCAGCATCTACATATACTGCAATACATCTAATGCCCATTTCACGCGCTGTTTTAATTAGCCTTATTGCAATTTCGCCTCTATTGGCGATAAGAATAGAATTAAAATTCATAGTCTAAATACCCCATATTCACTTGCACCTTCAACAGCAACGTTATTAACTACTGACAAGCAAAACCCTAAAATAGTTCTAGTATCTCTTGGATCAATAATTCCATCATCAGTCAGCATACTGCTTGCAACAAGTCCATGAGATATATTTTCAGCAGCCTCCTCAACCATTTGCCTTATTTGAGCATCTGCCTTCTCATCAAATTTCTCACCAGTTCTTTTAGCCTTTGCTCGTCTAACAATAGACATAACTTTTGCAATCTGCTCAGAGCCCATAACTCCTATTTTTGCTGTTGGCCATAAAAATGTAAAACGATTATTAAAAGCTCTTCCTGACATGGCATATGTTCCTGCGCCATATGAGGCTCCCACAATAATAGTAATATGAGGTACATTTGAGTTAGAAACAGAATTAATTAGTTGCGAACCTTTTTTTATAATCGCTTGCCTTTCAAAATCTTTACCTACCAAAAAGCCAGTCACATTCTGAAGAAATATAAGAGGAATATTTCTTTTATTACAGAGTTGAATAAAGCTAGCTGCTTTTTCCGCGCACTGAGGATAGATTGGCCCATTATTACCTAAAATACCAACCTGATAGCCATGAATAGAAGCCCATCCACAAACCATTGTCGGACCATATAAAGGTTTGAAATCCTCAAATTTAGAACCATCTGTAATTCTTGCAATTATCTCTCTAATATCAAGAGGTGATTTTAAATCTTCACTAATTAGCCCAAGTAACTCATCCTCACTATACACAGGTTCAGTAGAAATTTTAGTGGGCTCTTTGCCACCTTTGCTCCAATTTAGATGAGAAACAACTTCTCTACATATTCTCAATGCATCCATTTCATCCTCTGCTAGATAATCAGAAAGCCCGGAGGTTTCTGAATGCATTTGAGCGCCACCAAGTGTTTCGGCATCTGAAATTTCTCCAGTCGCAGCCATTACGAGCGGAGGCCCAGCAAGAAATACTTGAGATTGATCTTTAATAAAAATATTATAATCAGACATACCAGGCTGGTACGCCCCACCAGCAGTTGATGAACCAAAAACGACCGATATAACCGGTATTTTTAGTTTTGAAAGTTCAGTCATTTCATAAAAAAACCTTCCCGTTGCAGCAAAGTGATCCTGCTGAAGCGTTGGAGAGATAGGAGCTTGACCACTTTTACTTCCTGTGCCCATACTTAGATCACCACCAGCTGATTCAACAAAACTTACAAAAGGTATTTTATTATCTCTTGATATTTCAATAGCCCTCCGCCATTTTTCTCCAGCATAAACAGTCATAGCCCCTGCTTTTACAGAGGGGTCATTTCCAAATATCACACATTCAACCCCAGCAATAAGACCAATGCCTGAAACACATCCTCCACCTACTGTATAGTCAGTGCCATATGCGGCAAGCGGACTAATTTCAAGAAAAGGACTGTCATCATCTAATACATTTACAATTCTTTCACGAATTGGCATCTTTCCTCTTTTAGCTAGCCTCTCATGATGGTGAGCTCCGCCACCCAATTCTGCTTGGTCAAGAAGTCCATCTATAAATTCAAGCTTTTCAATCATTACTTCTTTATTCTTCTTATATTGATCAGAATTAACATCAAGATTACTTCTTATTTTTTGCGCTATATTTTTTGAATGCATATATTTTTGAAAATTAAAACTATCTAAATGGTAATATATAAGTATTAATATTACCAATTAAAAACAGTATTATTAGTAACATCAATTTTTAATAAGTTATGACCATAAAAATATATAGTTGCGCTGGTTCAAGAGGAATGAGGCCAATATGGACTGCAGAAGAGATGGGGTTGGATTACGAGGTAGAAATGATGCCATTTCCTCCGAGATTTCTTCACAAAGAATTTATGGATATAAATATTCTAGGAACAGTTCCATACATGATTGATGGCGAGGTTCACATGACAGAATCTGTTGCTATGAGCCAGTATATGGTAGATAGTTATGGACCCTCAGATCTTAAAGTGAATACAAACGAAGATGATTATGGAAACTATCTCAATTGGTTATCACATTCTGACGCCACTTTAACTTTCCCGCAAACAGTATTTTTAAGATATACATTTCAAGAAATAGGGGTAGCCGACGAGGCTGCGGATGGCTATAGGCGATGGTTTATTGCAAGACTGAAACTGTTAGAAAAATCATTAAACAGCAGAGAGTATTTATGCTCAAACAGATTTACGATAGCTGATATATGTGTAAGCTACGCATTGTTTCTAGCAAAAAGTCTTGGCATTGATGAGGCTTTTAAACCAAATATAACTAGATGGACTGATATGTTGTTTGAAAGAGATGCATTTAAGAAGATTAAAAATTTTTCACATGAGGAGATTAAATAGTTTGAACAAATATTTTTTGCTAATTTTTATAACTTTTTCTTTGGTTGGACAGACTGATCCAAATATTGATAAAACCAACCATATTAAATCTATTGTTCTTGGATCAGGTTGTTTTTGGGGGGCTGAGAAGGGTTATGAGCAAATTCAAGGTATAGAAAATGCTGTCTCAGGTTATGCTGATGGAAGGGGAGTTTCTCCAACCTATAGATCAATTACGCAATTAAAAAATAAATATAATAATAATAACTTTGCTGAAGTTGTTGAAGTCACTTTTAATTCAAATGAAATTAACCTCAGATCAATTATTCAACATTTTTTTGAATCACATGATCCCACACAATCAAATAGGCAAGGAAATGATATTGGTACTCAATACAGATCAACAATTCTTTATAAAAATGATGAAGACAAGGCGGTTATTGAAAATACTTTGAACGAGTATCAAGATCTTTTGAAGAAATCTGGGTTTGGAAAGATCACAACCAAAGTAAAAAAGCTTGAAAAATTTTATGAAGCAGAGAACTATCATCAGGATTATATAAAGAAGAACCCTAATGGATATTGTCCAGATCATTCTACCGGAGTTGTTTTTGATAATGATGTGCCTGAAGTGATTGATAACTCAAGTCTTCTTGTAGGAAAACATATTCTTATTATTGATTCAAAGACATATTGCCCATATTGTGAAAAATTTGATAATGATGTTCTGCAATCATATAAAGGCTCAATTCCATTTTCAAAAAGAACCTCAGATCAACTTAAATCTCTTCAGATATCAGTTCCAACTTGGGCAACACCTACAATTATTTTTTTATTAGATGGTAAAGAGGTTTTTGCTAAGCAAGGCTATATGGAGCCAGCTAATTTTTATAAAGCTCTAGGTAAGTTTAAGCTTGGTGAATCAGAAGCCTATGATGTTGCCTTCAACGAGGGAACAGACTCAAGATTTTGTAAGGAATACCAAATCTTTAAAAATACGCCTGATGGTGTTTTTGTTGACAAACTTAGTGGCCAGCCTTTATTTGATACCCGAGATAGGTTTGTATCAAGATCAGGGTGGCTTTCATTTACAAAACCAGTTGATGATGCAACATATGAGCTGCCAGATAATAGATATGGGATGAAGAGAGTGGAGGTAAGATCGCTATCATCAGATATTCATCTTGGCCACGTTTTTGATGATGGGCCAAATGGGATGCCAAGATATTGTATTAATGCAACAGTATTAGAGTTTGTGCCAAGAAGTAAAGTTGCCCAACTTTAAATTATTCAAATAAATTTGTTATTCGCTCGTAGCCAACAATAAATTCTTCTTTAAACTTTTGAACAGTTTGTCCTGCTGATATTGTTTCGTTCACTAAACCAATTCCCTGACCAACCCAGTATGTATCTAGATCCTTGGCTCCCTCATGCCCAAGAGTTGCTTGTTTAGATATTATTGCTAATGCTGGCTCTCCAACCATTGTTTGAAGCGGCATTGGAAGTGGCTCTGGAGCATCTTTAGCTTCCCATGCATCAGTCCAAGCAGACTTGAGCTGCCTTGAGTGTTTACCAGTTCTGCTTTTAGATCTAACAGTTTGACTGGAAGAAGCATTAACCATTTTTTCTTTAATATTTTCAGATGTTTCTGCCTCGGTAGTTGGTAAAAATACTGAAGCACACCATGCCCCATCTGCACCCATTGCCATTATTCCTGCCATTTGTTCGCCAGTTGCAATGCCACCGGCAGCTAAAATAGGGACATCCCTATAACCCTTAATGGCTCTCTTAACTTCAGGTATTAGAACCATTGTAGAAACACTACCACAATGTCCGCCTCCCTCTGTTCCCGAAACAACTAGAATGTCTACGCCTGCCTGCACTTGCCTGATTGCATGCTCTTTAGCTCCAAGTAAAGCAGCAACTTTCACACCTTTTTCTTTACCCATATCCAACATCCACTTTGGCGGAACTCCAAGGGCATTCGCAATAAGTTTAATCGGATGGGAGAAAGCTACTTCTAAAAGTTTTTTAGCACCTTTTTCTTTTAAATTTTTTCCAAATCTTGAATCAGATCGAATCTCTTTTTCCTTTGAATCTCCTCCACCTCTAAGAGATTCACCATCAATATCATATTGTTTTAAGACATCTGCCCTAAAATCTCTGTATTCTTGAGGAATCATATTCCTTAAATCTTCAGACGTCATAGAGGATCCCTTGCCCTCAAAATTATTTGGAACTAAGACATCCACTCCATATGGTTTTCCATCGATATTTTCATCTATCCATTTTAAGTCTTGCTCAAGCATTTCTGGAGTGTGCCCTACAGCTCCAAGGACACCCATTCCACCTGCTTTTGATACTGCAACAACAACATCTCTACAGTGAGTAAATGCAACAAGAGGGAATTCAATATCAAGAAGTTCGCAAATCTTTGAGTTCATTATTTTTCCTTTATTGGTAATAGACTGATTTTTATATTACCACTCGGGATACACAAAATGGAATACATCCATCATAATCATTCATGATTAAGTGGAAATAATTCAATATGAAAAAAATTAAAATCGACTGTTCAATGATTACTCGAGATCCAGCAGAAGCTTCAAAAGCTAGCAAGGAGCTAGAAGATCTTGGATACGATGGCGCCTATACTTTTGAAGGACCGCATGAACCATTTCTTCCTCTTGCAGCCGCTGCTCTTGCTACAGAAAAGTTAGAACTCTTAACCTCAATAGCAGTCGCATTTTCTAGGAACCCTATGACTTTAGCTAATATTGGCTATGATCTTCAGTTGATGTCCAAAGGGAGATTTACACTCGGCATAGGGTCCCAAATAAAACCTCATATTGAAAAGAGATACTCTATGCCATGGTCTTCACCTGCAAAACGGATGAAAGAAATGGTTGATGCTATCAAAGCTATTTGGGGGTGTTGGCATAAAGGTAAAGATCTGGATTTTAGAGGCGAGTTTTATCAACATACACTTATGACTCCTATTTTTAATCCAGGAGAAAATCCATTTGGTCTTCCAAAAATATATGTCGCAGGCGTGGGCCCATTAATGACTCAAGCTGCAGCTGAATCTGGTGATGGATTTATTGTGCATCCTTTTCATACAACTAAGTTTCTTGAAAATATTACCTTGCCATCTGTAAAAAAAGGACTTGAATTATCGACGGCAAAAGAATTTGATATTTCACTGGGTGTCATGGTTGCAACGGGTACAACCGATGAAGAAATTGCCAAGGCAAGGGATGCCTGCAAGGCACAAATTGGGTTTTATGGTTCCACTCCTGCCTATAAAGTAGTTTTAGAGCAACATGGCTGGGAAAGTATTCAGCCAGAACTTAACAACCTGACCAAAAAAGGATTGTGGCAAGATATTCCAAATCTCATTTCAGATGAAATCTTAGAGAGCATCGCAGTGACTGGAACCCCTGACGAAGTTTCAAAAATAATTTTTGATCGATATGGTTCTATTGCTTCAAGAATAGCCCCCTCCATTTTCTCAGGGGATCCTGAGGTAACCAAAGCATTAATTCATGCATTAAAAGAAAAATTATGAGCAAATCTTTTCTTGGGAGGTTAATGCTCGATCTGGATGGAGCCTCGCTTACTCAAGAAGAAAATAAATTACTGCTTAATCCACATGTAGGGGGCGTGATTTTATTTGCAAGAAATATCTCTTCAAGAGATCAAGTTCAAGAGTTATGCGGAGAAATAAGAAAGATCAATCCAAAGCTTCTTATTGCAGTAGATCAAGAGGGGGGAAGGGTTCAGCGTTTAAAAGAAGGCTATACAATTTTGCCGACTATGCAAAAATTATCTGCATTTTTAAATTCAGATAGCGATAAAAAATTTCCATTTGCAACTGATTTAGGTTGGTTAATGGCCTCAGAGGTGATTGCATCTGGATTAGATATAAGTTTTGCACCTGTTTTAGATCTAGATGATTCCAGAAGTTCTGTTATTGGTGATAGATCAATAGGCGATAATCCAGATCAGGTTATTGCTATTGCAAGCGCCTTTATTGAAGGCATGAATCAAGCTGGAATGCAGGCTACTGGTAAGCATTTCCCGGGACATGGCGGTATCTTTGCTGACAGCCATCTCACTTTTTCTCAAGATACCAGATCTTTATCAGAACTAGAGAGCCATGACTTGCTTCCTTTTGATGCTTTAAAGCTTCAACTTGGCGGGATAATGACGGCTCATATATCTTTTACAAATATTGATAAAGATATAGCAACTTTTTCAAAATTTTGGTTGCAAGATATTTTAAGAAATAAAATGGGATTTACTGGAATAATCTTTAGCGATGACCTCTCAATGAAGGGCTCAGATTATGTTGGAGGTATTGAAGCTAAAGTGGGCAAAGCATTAGAGAGTGGCTGTAATATGGTTTTGGTTTGCAATGATAGATCTGCAGCTTTGGAGGCTATCAATTTTTTGGAGAGAGAAAAAATTTCTCAGTCACACAAAGTAACTAAATTAAAAGCCTCACAATCAATTTCTTGGGCAGACTTGGAAAAAGATGCAAGAAGAAAAGATATAATAGGCAAACTTAACACCATAGAAAAATAAAAATTATGATCTCTCTGCCAGACTTATCCGATCAACATTCTGAGCAAATCCAAATTGGTAAACTTGCATTGCAATCCTATGGGAGCATGCATTCAATCGCAGGAGAGATATATACAGTTTCTTGCTCAGACGATAATTCTGTTGTGAAAGACATTCTTTCGTGCGAAG
>ENA-ORDR01000655-ORDR01000655.1-marine-metagenome-genome-assembly--contig:-NODE-655-length-17335-cov-2.959671_pt1 | contig 17335 bp, 14 predicted proteins | sample MGYA00240993_ERZ508538 | MGnify/ENA primary metagenome ERZ508538 (study PRJEB26207, sample SAMN05421999) | marine metagenome | isolation source: Monterey Bay, California, USA | place: USA:Monterey Bay... | reverse complement strand
ATTTAGTCCATGAAAATAAAAAATCATTAATAAAAAAAGGAGTTAACATCATTAATAAAGCTAGGTAAAATAAATTACTATTTATGATCTTATATTTTTTAGCAAAATAGAAAAAAGAGCATAAAAGAAAATACTGCCATAAGTTTGCTCCACAGCCGCAAGAAAAATTAACCAAGGTATACAACCTAGGCAGTTTTTGATTCCTTTTAGCTAAAAAATTCATGGGAAATTGCTGACTTTTTATTTACTTTTAACTTCAAAATTAATGATTATTTTTTTATTACTGTTTAATTTCCAGAGGTTTGCGCTAACAATTAAAAACGTTTGCGCTAACAGTTCTCAAGAGCCATTTAATTTATTTATTTTTTATTCTATCCATTGTTAGGCGTTGTAAAAAGGTTGCTCCGATGAACACAAAAACCGGTACCGTTAACCCAAATCTAACTTTAGCTAGCCAAGGCATTACAGGATTTAAGAACGCCTACTATAATCTCACCGAACCAGATTTGATCGCCCAATCAATATCGCGTGACGAAGGTGAACTTGGTATTGGTGGTACTCTTCTCGTAGAAACGGGAAAATTTACAGGTAGATCGCCTAAAGATAAGCATATAGTTGTTTCAGATGAAACTTTGAGTAATGTTTGGTGGGAGCGTAATGCTAAAATGTCTTCTGAGGCATTTGATTTATTACACATGGACATGCTCGATCATATCAAAGAAAAAGACTTATTTGTTCAAGACCTTTACGGAGGTGCCGATCCAAAATACAGGATTGGCGTTCGCGTTGTAACAGAGTATTCTTGGCATAACCTTTTCATTCGTCATTTGTTGATACGCCCGACTGAGTCTGAGCTTGAAACTTATGTTAACGACTTCTCAATTATTAACCTACCCAGTTTTTCTGCTGACCCAGCTAAGCACGGATGTAGGAGCGAAACAGTCATAGCTATTAATTTTGACAAAAGATTAGTTTTAATTGGTGGTACTGAATACGCAGGGGAAAATAAAAAAGCAGTTTTCACAATTTTAAACTACCTATTACCAGAAGCTGGCGTAATGCCAATGCATTGCTCCGCTAACGTGTCAAAAGAAAACCCAGAACAATCAGCCATTTTTTTCGGCCTTTCCGGAACAGGAAAAACAACCTTGTCATCTGATCCAGACAGAACCCTTATTGGAGACGATGAACATGGCTGGTCTAAAGATGGGATTTTTAATTTCGAGGGTGGATGTTATGCTAAAACTATAAATCTATCGGCCAGTTCTGAGCCTGAGATCTTCAAAACAACCGCTATGTTTTCGACAGTAATAGAGAATATGGTTTATGACAAAAAAACCAAAGAACTCAATTTCGACGACGATAGTCTAACCGCAAATATGCGAGCCGCTTATCCAATGCACTATATTTCAAACTCCAGTTCTTCGGGTATGGCTTCTAGACCTAATCACATGGTTTTACTTACATGTGATGCTTTTGGTGTTATGCCTCCACTAGCTAAGTTGACACCCGCACAGGCGATGTATCACTTTCTATCTGGATTTACCTCAAAAGCAGCTGGTACAGAACGGGGGGTTAAAGAACCTGAACCAACGTTTTCTACCTGCTTTGGGGCTCCATTTTTGCCCAGATCGCCAGAAATTTATGGTAAGCTATTACGAGATAAAATAGCTGAAGGTGGGACAACTTGTTGGTTAGTAAATACAGGCTGGACTGGAGGCGGATATGGAGAAGGCTCACGCATGCCAATTAAGGTAACTCGGGCTCTTCTAAGTGCAGCAATTAATAATCGTTTAGACCAAGCTGAATTTGTAAAAGATGCTAATTTTGGATTTTCTGTACCGAAAGCTGTTCCAGATGTGGACCAATCATATCTCAATCCTAGGGGTACTTGGAAAGATGCGCGTGCTTATGATGAAGCGGCAAAAAGATTAGTTAATTTATTTGTGGAAAACTTTGAGCAGCACATTCCTAATGTGGATGACGACGTAAGAAGCGCCTTAATTACATAGCTTATCTTAGGTTCGGGAAAGTTAAGACCGCGAAATTTTGTCTTCAGTATTGAATTCAAAGTCATCTTGTGAATGCCGTTCTCTGAGTTGACCAGACAAATCTCCAGAAGTACGGTTTACCATTTGTCCTCTTATCACTGCTTCACGCTGCTCCAATTGGGTCGCCCATCTTATGACATTGCTATAATCAGAAACACTTAAGAACGCTCCTGCTTTTTTCCCATACTGCCGTCCCAATGCTAAGCGACCATACCAAGGCCATATAGCCATATCTGCAATCGAATAAGTTGGACCAGAAATGAATTCACAATCAGCAAGCCTATTATCTAGAACACTGAGCTGGCGCTTAACTTCCATGGCGTAGCGATTGATTGGATACTTTAACTTATTTGGAGCATAAACAAAAAAGTGACCAAAACCTCCTCCCAAATATGGAGCACTTCCCATCTGCCAGAATAACCATGACATCATCTCAGTATATTCTGAGGGTGAAGATGGTAAGAACGAGTCAAATTTGGTCGCAAGGTAAAAAAGTATAGAACCACTTTCAAAAACTCTCTGAGGGTGTTTTTCGGAATAGTCCACCAAAGCCGGTATTTTTGAATTTGGATTTGCTTCAACAAAGCCACTGGAGAATTGTTCTCCTTTGCCAATTTTTATCAACCAGGCATCATATTCAGCGTTTTGATGTCCCGCCGCTAAAAGTTCTTCTAGCAAAATTGTTACTTTTACTCCGTTTGGTGTCCCCTCAGAGTATAATTGTAGCGGATGTTTTCCGACCGGAAGTTCACTATCAAAAGTGGCGCCCGCCACTGGTCTATTTATTGAGCCAAAGGTTCCACCGCTCTCTTCATTCCAGTGCCATATATCTGGAACCAAATATTCGTCCTTACTCGACATGATCAACCTCTCACTTAACGTCTATACCAGTTATTCATAAAATAGATACTTAACAACCTATTAGTCCAACCAGAGCTCTTATCTGGAAAAATTCATTTTTTATTCAGCGTAAAAATAACTGGCAGCAGTTGAATTATCCGAAAGATGGCAATCAAAGAACAAAACCTGGGAATGCAACTAAACCAAAAATTGCAAAGGAATCTGTAATAAAAAGGGCTTTTTCTTTAGTTATGCGCTCAACGCATAACGACTATGTTAAAGTTATAGTGGTTTTGCATCCCAGCTCACCCTACATCACACGACAGATCATGATCCTCCCATCATGAATGAAAATACAGTAAGGTTCCTCCCACCGATCTGTGCAAAAAACCTTCCAGCAGGAAGGTTTTTTTGTTTCAGCTTTATTTTTACAAAAATATTGAGATGATCATCTCTAGCTCTAGACTTTATCCCAGTAGGAGTCGATGAGTAAACGAACGAAATTGGAGTAAACCAACAACGAAATGACAAACAGAATTGAAAAATCAAATCGACCTAAGCGCGTGCCAGTTTCCTTGGTTGAAAGAAACCTAAAAACAACAAATCTATTAATAAGGATTGGTCTACAAACATCGGGCGATATGATCTCAGATCTTATCAAAGGAAAATCAGTAAATTTTAACAGATCGCTTTTATCAACAAAAAATATGCACTCAACAGTTGAAACATTAAAACAACTCAGAGGTGCAGCAATGAAGCTTGGGCAGCTAATTTCAATAGATGATCAATTAGTTTTAACACCGGAGCTTTCAAAAATAATTAAGCAATTGAGGTCATCTGGTTACTCGATGCCGCCCCGTCAGGTTAAAAAACTTTTAGATAAAAATTGGGGGCCAGGATGGTTGAAAAATTTTGATAATTTTCAAGTCTCCCCTTTTGCCGCAGCTTCGATTGGGCAAGTGCATAAAGCTAAAATAAAAAATGGATGTGAAGTAGCAGTGAAGATACAATATCCTAATATTAGCTCAACAATAAAAAATGATTTAAAGTCGTTAAGATTTTTAGTTAACAAGTCGGGCTTTTTACCTTCAGGTTTTAATACAGATTATTACTTTAAAGTATGTGAAGACCAGTTAATGGCAGAAAGTAATTATAGATTGGAGGCAGAAAATCTTCACAACTATTCGGAATTTCTTAGAGCCAACAAATATTTAAAGATTCCAAAAGTTATAGAGAAATTTTCAACTGATGAAATTTTAACGATGTCATTTGAGAAAGGCTCTGAGCTGTGTTCTGAAAATTTGTCTCCAAAATTGGAAAAAAATAAACTAGCTGAAACCTTAATGGAGTTATTATTGGATGAAATTTTTATCTTTCAATTCGTACAAACCGATCCAAATCTTGCAAATTTTTTAATAAATTATGACGAACAGAAGATTGTCTTACTCGATTTCGGATCTTGTTCAAAAGTATCGAATGAAACGAGAGAATTATATGCACAACTGCTAAAGGTCGGTTTAACTTTAGATAGAGAAAAAATAAAAGGGTTTCTACTTAATTCTGGATTTTTGACACGTGAAATAGACACGGAATCAAATAACTTAATCAATGAATTGATTGACACTGTGATTGAGGAATTAAAAAGCAATGAGGATTTTAATTTTTCTAATTCTAAGGTGTTTAATCTGATTAATGCAGAGCAACTAAAGAAATTCCAAAAAATGATCCCCATAAAACTACTAGATGGAGACTTTGTTTTCATACAACGTAAAATTTTAGGCTTTCTTTTATTCTTCCATTCATTGAATGCTTCAGTTCCTATACTCAAAATCTTAAAAAAATATAATTCTAGAAATAAAAACTATGGTTAAACTCAATGAAAACTGAATTTGCTGATCTCAAGGAAATGCACGATTATGCTTGGCGTTTAATTATTAGAGGGATTGTAGATAAAAAGTCGCCAGCACGCCATCCAACTTTTGGAACCAACGGATTATTGGGCATGCCGGAATTGAGAACGGTCGTCTTGAGGTATGCCGATCAAAAGGCCGCAAATCTTGAAGTACATACCGATGTCGAAAGTAAAAAAGTAGAAGAATTAAAATTTAACCCAAATGTTGGTATACATATCTGGTTTCCAACAAATAAATTACAGGTTCGTATCAAAGCAATTTCAGAAATAAAAATAGGAAGTGGGGTAACAGAGCAGTGGGAAAAGGTACCAACTGGGTCTCGAGTATCATATGGAACACTTCCCACGCCTGGCACTGTAATACAAACTCCGTTTGCCTATGAAAAGCCTGCAGAATTTGAGAGGTTTTGCTTAATTAAAATTAATATTGAAGAAATTGATCTAACTCATCTAGGAACTCGTCATACTCGAGCTTTATATGAGAAAAAGACTAAATGGTGCGGATCGTGGCTTGCACCGTGAATAAAGTCAATCAACCTTTTGATGGACTTCGACCACGTTGCCTTCAGGATCATGGAAAAAGACTTGATGCCATTCTTTGGCGAAGACCGTTCCATAGTCGGCATAAGGAATATTATGTTCTTTTAAAATCTTCAAAAATGCTTCTAGATCATCAGTTCTGAAGGCTATGTGACCTTTTTCTACTGGGTTTATGTGCATTTGATGCTTAGCAGAAACATTCAAATCTTTTTCTGCTAGATGCATTTGCACAGAACCATCTGTAGCAAACTTTATTTCACCACTATACCCAGCGTTTTCTGTTTCTAGAGGCCTTGGAAAGTTTTCCATTGGTATATTTTCTAACTGCAAGATTTTGGTATAAAATTCATGCAGTTCGCTGACATCTTTTGACACAAGATTAATATGGTGAAATTCAAGTTTCATTTAAACAATACAATAAAATGTGTAGTTATTAAATTATTACGATCTTTCATAACCAACTGCCAAATTGTAATCTGTGTTACAATTATCTCCTGTACAGCACTCTACAATATTTGATTTGCAGATACTGCAGGCTTCATGGCCATGTACGACAATGGTTTTTAAGGGCGCTGAGCACCTAGGACACCTCTGAACAAATTTACTATTAGGGTGTAATAGATTATCCATTTGCATTGTTACCTTACAAACTGATTAACAAAATCTTCACCTAAACCGACTCTTAGGAAGTGCTTTTTACAGAGGTCAATTTTCGTAAACACATCATCATAGCCCAATACTTTTCCCAACGGGTCTACATAGCACATCATACCATTGACCTGAAAAAAGGTTATCATTTCATCAACCCCTTCAGGCACAACTAAAGTATGCGTTTCACCTGGAGGTTCATAAATATATGAGCCTTCTTCTGCTACCCAGTCATGTTCTAAGTACTCCCATCTACCCTTAATGACAAAACCATGAACTCCTTGAGGATGCCTATGACGTGAAAGCACACCCGATTTTTTTACTTTAAGAAGAGTAACCCAATATCCTTGTGAGCGATTTAAACACAAAGGTCGAAACCAGACGTTATCAGATTGGGGGACCCACATGCGCTCATCAGTAGTTAATGCATCTTTAACAAAAATTTCTGGCAAAGCTTCTTTAGGAAAATCCAATTGATAGGGTGTTAACTCATCAACTTTTTCTAACTTATTCATTCGACGGCTCTCCTACCACACTCTTTAAAAAACTATCATCATAATTTTAATTCCTATAACAACAGAAATAATAAATAGTAAAATACCTAAAAAAAATTCAACTTTATTTGCACTAACCTTAACAAAATTTGTAAACTTAGGAACTGCTATAATAAACGCCAATAATATATACCAGCATCCATCTATAACCGTTGCAGTGATAACCATTATAAATTTGCTGTCCAAATCGGATGCAACATCTAAAAATTGACTAAATATAGCTAAATAAAACGCAGCTACTTTTGGATTCAAAAATACAATTAAAAACCCATTGCGTATGTGGTACCATGAAGTAACCGATAAATTGTTAGGGCGCGTCTCAACACTTTGTCTTTTTTTGATGCTATTTTTGATCATTGATATTGATAGAAACAACAAAAATAACAAACCAATAAATTCCAAAACAATTGTGAACCAGGGAGCAATTGAAAGAAGAAGAATTAAACCAGAAGCAACTAGTCCAGCATAAACAAAGATGCCTACGCCATGGGCAATACCGAACGCCACACCCGCCGTTCGGCCATCTTTGATAACAGAATTTACCAATAAAATTAAACTAGGTCCTGGAGATGCCGTTCCAGCCAGGCAAACCATAGCAAATAAAAACCAGTCCGATAAAGACATACTTAAAATGAATACGATATAGAGATAACAACGGCAGCAATCATAGAAAAAGCCAACATGAGATTTATTATCCTTTGGTTTTTATTTGTTAAGTTTAATTCATGTAAAACAGTTCCGACATATAACCAAATTAAATGCAATGGGATCCAAATAGAGTTAATTATCAAAAACTTAATAATCAACTCCATAACGAAGCTGGATTGATAAAAAGCAAACCCAGATACAAAGGTGGTGTTTACGACATATGCTTTTGGGTTAATGGCTTGCAATAAAATACCAGAAATGATGCCAGGGGGAGCCTTAGCCTTAATAAACGCAATATTTGAGCCAGCCAAAGCAATCTTTGAAGCCAAGTAAAAGAGATAACAAGTTGATAAAACAAGCAAAAATATTCTTACAGAGGGCACTGACATCAATACTGCTATTAGGCCCGAAGCGACTGCTAAAAATACCAAATTTGTGCCCAGAAATAAACCAAATACGTATCTCAATGATTTTTTAAAACCGTATGCAGCACCAAAACCCGCAGTACTTAAAACACCAGGTCCGGGTGTAACAATTAACAAAAACACAGAAATAGCAAAAGTAAGCATACAATCATTTTCGCAAATGTTGTTAATAATTGAAACTTAATGTCATGTTCCAAAGTGAATATCAAATACTACTTAGTTTCATCCGAAGTATTTAATTTCTTATGCAAAGTTAAGGTGCTAATCACTCCTTCTTATAATTATATCATTCAAGTGGTTGAATTTTTGAATTTAGATGTTAAATCCAAAACGAATTTTGGAGGGAATAATGAACAAATATTCGCAGGGTTTTGAAGCCGATACAGGAAAAATTTTAAACATAGTCATCAATTCGCTTTATTCGGATCGAGACATATTTCTAAGGGAACTTTTATCAAATGCATCAGATGCTATTCATAAAAGAAAGTTTTCAGGTCAAACGAACCCTGCCGTCTTAAACAAGTCGGACGATACCATCGAGATTGAAATCGATAAAAAGCAGAAGACCATAGAAATTACGGATACCGGGATTGGTTTAGCAGAAACGGAACTAGCTGAGACCTTAGGTACAATAGCTAAATCTGGCACATCCTCTTTTTTAGAAGAGCTATCGGGTACTGATAATAATAAAGATGCAGCTAAAACACTAATCGGGCAGTTTGGAGTTGGATTTTATTCAGCTTTTATGGTGGCAGACAAAGTCGTCGTAACCTCGACAAAGGCGGGAACGTCAAAAGCTTTTATTTGGGAAAGCGACGGTCAGAGTGGCTTTGAAATTTCTGCTAGTGATCAATCCCGAGATGCCGGGACCTCCATCAAGTTGTTTTTGAGGAAAGATGCTAAGGAATATCTTGACTTGGCAAAATTGCGAACTTTGGTAAAAAAATTCTCGGATCATATTACTGTTCCAATAACTATAAAAGATAATGAAAATGAAGCAGAGCAAGCAAATAGTGCACAAGCTCTCTGGACCCGGCCCAGTAGCTCTATAACAGGTGAGGAATACTCTGAATTTTATAAAAGTAATTTTGGAGCATTCGATGATCCATATCTTAAAATTCATAATAAAACCGAAGGTTCGATTGATTTTACCAACTTATTGTTTATCCCTAAAACGGCGCCGTTTGATCTTTTTGAACCAGAGCGTAAAACTCGGTTAAGTTTGTATATAAATCGAGTATTTATCAGCAAAGATATAGATGGATTAATCCCAACATGGCTGAGGTTTGTGCAGGGTATTTTAGATACAACAAGTCTTGATTTGAATGTAAGCCGCGAGCTTGTGCAAAATAGTCCAGTTTTAAGAAAAATTTCGAAATCAATAACAAAAAGGGTTTTGTCTGAGCTTAAAAAAACACTTAAAAAAGATCCTAAAGAATATGACGCTTTTTGGTCACAATTTGGCAAAGTGATTAAAGAAGGGCTATATGAAGATTTTGAAAATAGAGATAAAATTATTGAGATAATTAGAGTATTTTCAAATAAAAAAGCTGATAATATCACAATTCACGAATATTTAGAAAATATGGTAGACGGTCAAGATTCTATTTATTATTTAACAGCCGATACTTTAAAGCAGGCGCTTTCAAGCCCGCACTTGGAAGGGTTTAAATCAAAAGACATAGATGTGTTGTTGATGACAGATCCAATAGATGCCTTTTGGATGTCTCAGATGGCGCAGTTTAATGACAAGAAATTTGTATCAATTTCTAGAGACACATATGATTTATCCGAGGTCGGGTCAAAAGAGACTAAGACACCTAAAAAATCAAAAGCAGCAAAAGGGACAATTGAGCTAATCAAATCCCATATTGAAGAGCTGGTGGCAGATGTTGTCGAGTCAACAAGCCTGGTGGATAGCCCAGTGAGACTGATAGCTGGCGAAGGAGGCTTAGATTTTAATTTAGAAAGAATTCTCAAGTCCCAAAATCCTGAATACGAAGGAACCAAAAAGGTACTCGAAATCAATACAAGCCATGAATTGATTAAAAAACTGCCAAAGAAATCAATAGAAGTGCAAAAATCCCTTAGTCGGGTCCTATATGAACAGGCAAGAATTCTCGACGGGGAAATGCCCTCTGACGCTCAAAAATTCTCAGAAGATTTAATTATTGTTAGTTTAAACGATTAATTTGATTTGGAAAAATTGATCACAAACTAAGGCGTTAGAAAAATACGTGGGAATTTTAGCTTCTCTCCCTAGAAGAACATCTGCGCCTGTTGGCGCACGCAGATGCTCTGGGGAGTCAAAGAACGAGCCCACGACAGCTCATACCTTGAGGCATGTGGTGCGAGCCTTTAGCCGAAGCGAACACCACAAGTAAATTCGTAAACTATAATTTACTGTTTTGTCAATTACACTATAAGCTTGAAAGTAAGTTAATTAATTAAAAATTTTGTTAGCATTGGAAATTGAATTGACTGGCCTTGATGACTTTAATCCTTCAGAACATAAAATGCTTCCAGAGCGGAGTTTTGATGACTTCGAAATAGGTGAGAAATTCTTCGCTCCCTCTCGGACAATGACTGAGGGTATTTTTACGAATTTCCAGGCAGCCAGTAGCGATAATCACCCCATCCACTATGATAGAAATTATCTAGCTGAACTGGGTCATCCAGATCTAATGGCACATGGGTTTATGACGCTTATTCAAGCTGCAATCGGAGCGACACCGTTAGCGCACAGTTTAGGGAAGAACTTAATTGGTTTTGTCGATCAATCATCCAAATTCTTGAAACCTGTTTATTGTGGGGATACCGTTTATACAATTTTTGAAATCAGCGAACTATCACCAAATAAATCAACAGGAATCATGGGATTAAGCATCAAAATATATAATCAAAATAAAGGATTGGTATTGCAGGGAATGCAGCGCTACCTAATAAAATTGTGAAGCAAATAAACTCATTCTAAGGAAAATTGAATGCTGCCAGCTATAAAAATAGATGAACACTTTTTGAATGACAGCATTGATTGGGAGTTTCCTATTCCCATTGCTTATGGCCCTGGCAGGTTAAATGAGATAGCAGAATTCTGTAAAAAATCTGAAATATCTAAACCCCTCATTATCACAGACAGAGGGAGTAAAGAGCTTCCATTTATAAGTCGCTTAGCAGGGCTTCTAGAAAGTGCTTCTATTCAAAACAATTTATTTTATGGAATATCTCCCAATCCCCGTGATGACGAGATAAATGCAGGCTGTAATGCATATCGTAGAGGCAACCATGACGGAATAATTGCAATTGGAGGTGGGAGTGCTTTAGATGGGGCAAAGGCGATAGGCATGACTGTAAATAGTGGTGTCAATCTTTGGGATTTTGAATATAGAAAGCCTGATCCAATTTTAAATTCACTGGATTGCTTTCCTAATTTCATAACAATACCGACAACTGCTGGTACAGGAGCAGAAACCGAAAGTACCGCGATGATTACAGACACTGTCCAAGGCATGAAGTTTTGTCTTGCACATCTAGGTATGCGCCCATCACTGGCAATTCTAGATCCAGAATTAACAGTGGGATTGCCAGCAAATTTGACAGCATGGACGGGTGTGGACGCATTAACACATGCTTTAGAGGCTTATTTAGTGCCAGGTCTCAATCCCTTGTGCGACGGTGCGGCACTAGAAGGTTTAAAACTTATATCCAAATGGTTGAAAGTTGCCTTTGACGAACCAAAAAATATCAGTGCTAGAGGCGGCATGTTAATTGGATCATGCTTGGCGGGAGTAGCCTTTACAAAGGGCCTCGGTCTTGTACATTCTATTTCTCATATGATTGGAGCAGAATATAACACTCAGCATGGTCTGACGAACGCAATCATTTTGCCCGCTGTGATGAAATTTAATCTACCATATGTTGGGGACAAGGTAAGATCCATCTCTCATGCGATGGATCTAAAAGAAGCCTCATCAGATATGATTGTTCAAGAAATTGAACAAATACTTGATTATGTTAATATACCCCGATCTTTAACAGAAATAGGCATTCCTTTAGAATGTAAAAAAAGAATAGCTAAAAAAGCTATGCTAGATAGTGCGACAGCAACAAATCCGAGATTAGCACAAATTGAAGATGTTGAAGAATTAACAGAAATTTCAATTCTTGCTGCAAGAGGTTGATGAATTCAATTTGTTTCTAATTCCAGTCTAAAGTCCCCTCCAGGACTTCTGACAGAGTTGTTAATAACATCTGCGCATCTTCAAGTTCAATTGTCAGTGGGGGCCTAATTTTGATAATATTATCCTTTGGTCCATCACTTCCAATTAAAATACGATTTTCTCGCATTTTATTTTTTATATAAGCACACAATTCTGTGGCTTCTGAACCATCATTTCTGATTATTTCCAGGCCGATAAACAAACCCATTCCCCTAACATCGCCTATAAATTTAAATTTCTTTTTTAGCTCATGAAATCCAAAAATTAAAAAATCACCAACAGTCTTAGCATTTTTTTGCAGTTTCTCTTCATCAACAATATTTAAAACTTCTGTACCAATTCTGCAGGATAAATTTGAACCACCAAAAGTTGAAAAAAATTCGATGCCATTATTAAAGCTTTCACTAATCTCTCTTGTAGTTATTACAGCACCCAATGGATGACCATTTCCTAGAGGCTTGCCAAGAACAACAATGTCGGGATTTACTTTCTGAAATTCAAACCCAAAGTAATAATCACCTAAGCGCCCTAAGCCTGTTTGCACTTCATCAGCAATACATACTCCACCATGTTCTCTAATTTTACTATAAACTTGCTCTAAATATCCTTGCGGGGGGATAATTTGCCCCCCTACGGATGGAAATGTTTCCATGATGAACCCAGACAACCCAACTCCCTTTGAATTTAGCCTTTCGATCGCATCATCAACCAAATTTGCAAATTTTACAGCACGGTCTGGATCATCTTTTTTAAATGATCCTCTATAGTCATCAGGCACCTCTATAATTTCAACCCAATCAGCCTGCCCTACTCCATTCGGCTTTTTAAACTTGTAGGCAGAGATACTTAAGGCACCAGTTGTATTGCCAAAGTAACCCTCATCTGGAGTTATAATTCCTTTTTTGCCAGAATGTGCTTGAGCCAAACGTAAAGCTAACTCATTTGCCTCAGATCCTGAATTTACAAAATAACATACCTCAAGGCCGCTTGGGAGTTTGGACAAAATTTTTCTTGCAAACTTAGATTGCAATGGATGCAAGTAACGAGTGTTTGAATTAACCTTTTTGAGTTGATCAAATGCGGCTTCATTAATCTTGGGGTGAGAGTGTCCGACATGAGGTACGTTATTATAAGCATCAAGGTAAGGCCTACCCCACTCGTCAAAGATATGATGCCTCCATGCCCTCGCTATTAATATAGGGTCATCATAAGCGACACTTAGATTTCCGCCAAAGTATTTCAAACGGTCATCCAAAACTTCCCTTTTGTCACCCGATTCATAAAGGCAATCAATGTCTTTTAAATTCAACAGTGAGGCTGGGTTTGGACAAATAGCATTCCAAAAATTCAAATCGTCAGGGTCAGCCACACCTGGCCAGTCAGCTTCCATTCCATCTGTTGTTAATGCTAGTTGAAAATGAACGTGCGGTGCCCAACCACCGTTTACATCAGGAGCACCTAATTGACAAAAATTTTGTCCCTTCTCAACTCTATCACCTACTTTGAGTTTATTCAAAAAAATTGGATCAAGATGTCCATATAGGGTGAAAAACTCGTCTTTATTTGGCGTAGCGTGCTTTAAAATGATTACCCCACCGTAATCTAGTTGGCTATCACGATATTCAGCAGTAAAAACTTCACCATCGAGAGGAGCAAACAGTTTTGAGCCCTCATCAGCAAAAACATCAATTGCGATATGAACCGTTCGTCTGTTACTAGCTTTCCACGGACCCATTCTGAAAGCTGGGGCGGTATAGATAAGACGCGGCTCGTTATAGAAACCTAACCATATATTTGCCTGCTCACAAAAATCAAAACCAATGGCTTTTGCTTCATCACTTTTTAATTCGAATGGATCCTGTGGCACTGATGTGTTTTCAACAGATAGAGATTTCATTTCGAAACTAGCCAATTGTGAACCCAAAAGCGGTGAAAATTCGTTGGATTCGTTTTGTATCCAATCGATTATCCGATCAGCACCTTCGACCACAGGCATTCCACAAATATTTCTAAGTCTAGCTGTTATCAAACCTTCATTAATGTTTGAGTTTTCCAGGAATCTCCAAGCAGGGTCTTGTGAAATCGTTATATACGCGTCGTCTAAATTTTTTGATGCTAAAAGAGTGGAATTGACAACACTTACCGCCAAACGAACCCTTAATAAACGCCAAACCAAATCAACTTCTTCAACAGTAAGTGGGTAAACACTATTATAACCCGCAACCAATGCTGCCAGCATTTTTTCTGGCTTTGGGTTATCTAAAACAATGTAGGCAGCAGCAATTGATAGATCACAAATTCTTGGGGCAACACATATATCGCCAAAGTCAATAATTCCTGACACATTTAAAGACTGGTATTTTTCACCGGATACCAAAATATTGTAATCATTTGGATCGTTATGGGTCGTTTGTTGTCTTAAGTTGTAAAGTTTTGGTAAAATTTCCTCAAAATCATCAATAATTTTTGAAACAATCTTTAGGCGATTAGTATCCCCTATTACTGAAATGTGCTTTTTTATCCAAAGGGATCCTGGCAAATTCCATTTAAAATCTCGGATTAAATTCTCATCTTTATAATCAGATAAGGCTTGAGCGATATTGCCTAAAGTAACCCCTATATCAAACGAAATATCCGTAGATTTTTGTTTTATCTCAGCATAACATTTACCAGGAATATGACTCTGTACCCAAATCAAACGTTCATTTCCAGACCAGTCCACTTCCCGAATAAACGATGTGCCAACAGATGACTTCCATACCTTTGGTACTTTGAGCTCGACATCTTTATTATTTAGGTGGTCAATAACGTTAATCTGGGCTTTGATTAGCCAATCAGGACATTCAGGACGCATTATTTTCAAAATGCATTTAGATCCATCTTTTTGTTGTGCTAAAAAATTTTGGTCTAGCTCACCGGGAAGTGTCGACAATTTAGCCTCAATGCCCCAATGAATTTTCAAAGTTTTTGCCCAAAACTCCTCTAGATCAACGTCAGTATCTTTACCCACAGGAACTCCAATAAACTGATTTAGATGATTAGAATAAAATATTCATTACGCTCAGGGAAACTATTAAAAACAAAATAGTCATAATTCCACCACTTTTCATAAAGTCTATAACTTTGTAACCCCCTGGCCCCATTATCATCGCATTAACCTGATGCGTTGGGATAAGAAAAGAATTAGACGTTGAAATGGCGACTGTAAGAGCGAAAAGAGCAGGATTAGCGCCTGTAGCCAATGCTATCGAAACAGCCAAAGGAACCAGCAATACGGTCGCGCCAACATTTGACATAACCAGTGTGAAAGCAGTTGCGAGCACTGCAAGCGCTGCTTGTAACCCCCAGATTGGCCAACCATCCAATAAAATTAAGATATTTCGAGCTATCCACTCAGCTGTCCCTGTATTTTGAACAGCTTGACCTAACGGTATTAAACTGGCCAACAGAAAAACCGTCGGCCAACTAACAGCTTCGTAAGCTTCATCAATCCTTAAAACATTTGAAGCAATCATCCCACACGCTCCTGTTAAAAGCGCTAAAGATAACTTTAAATCAGTAAACAGGATCAAAAAAAGTGATATGCAAAAGAACAATATCGCCCAGGCAACTTTATTAGGCCGCAACTCTTCTTTTGGGTAATCAGACGTCACTACAACAAAATCTCTAGATTGCTCGAGCCTTGCTAAATTTTCCCATGCAGTAAATGAAACTAATGTATCACCAGCTTTAAACGGTACTTCCGCGATATCAGTTGCTTGATGTTCATTTGTTTCAACTAAACTTAATGTTTCTCCACCTCGATGGATTGCCAAAAGACCTAAGCCATGAGTTTTTCTCATTCTTATTTCGCGCGCCCGTTTTTCAATCAGGCTTGAATCTGGAGGAATTACAACTTCAGCAACACCAGCAACAGTTGGAGCATATGCTTCAGAAAAAATATCAAGTTCCGGTAAAACTTGTAAGCTAAAGTCATCAGCCATCCTTTGAATGACTTTGCGCCTCCCTAGTACTGCTAGTCTGCAGGGATCTTCAATTACTGTATCGATTGCCGGCGTAAACCACCTCTGGCCCCTGTGATAGGAACCAATTATATAAAGATTATGCGAAACCATTATGTCAGCGAAGGTATGGCCTCTTAGAATTGAGCCCTCAGGTACAATCACTTCTACCAAGTCCGACTTAAGTCCATATATTTTTTTAAGATAGTCTCTAACGGAATAACCTGCGCTTCCTGCTCCTCTTGAAGATAACGTTGGCAAAACCCATCGCCCAAGAAGAACAAAATATAAAATCCCTGTCATAACTAAACAAATTCCAATTGGTGTAACTGAAAAAAGAGAAAATGTTTCCATTTTTAAATCAGCAGGTAGAATTTGATTAGAACTTATAATTAAGTCATTTAATAATATCAAAGGTGACGAGCCTACCATAGTCATTGTACCACCTAAAATGGCGCAAAAGCCCATAGGCATTAAAAGGCGCGAAAGGGGAATTTCGGTTCTGACAGAAATTCTGCTTACAACTGGCAAAAACAAAGCCGCTGCACCAACATTTTGCATGAAACTAGAAATTACACCCACACTGCTTGAAACAATTGGAACAATACGAGCTTCGCTTTTTCCACCATGCTTTAATATCGCTGCGGCAACTTTACTCATTAAGCCCGTTTTATCCAGGCCAGCTCCAATAATCATAACTGCAATGATTGACAATACTGCATTGGACGAAAAGCCAGTGAAGAGATCGGAAGGATCCGGGAAAAGGTTAACATTTGGAAATTGGTTAAAGATACCCAGGGCTACCATCACTAAAATTGCTGTAAAATCAACTCGGAACAGCTCAGTGACAAACAAAAAAATAGTTACACCTAGGACAACTAATATTAAAATAATTTCAAACTCTATTGCATGGATTGAATGTAAGGTGAAAAATATTATTGATGGAGGAGATCACAACATTTATTTGGGAGAGGTATTAAGTGGTAGTTTATCAGAAAAAAAACAACCCTTAGTTTACCACAACGGAATGATTAAAAAAATTATTTAAAAGCTTTTAATCCCTCCTCAAGCCATGCTTGATAAACATCTTTAGTAGTATATTGAATTGGACTATTAAGAATTTTTAAATTTGGATCTAATAATACATAGTACGGTTGGGAAGCACTTTTAAAATTCAATGCTTGAAAGGTAGCAGATTTATCTCCAATTGTTCTTATTTCTTTAATTTTTCCAGATTTGTATTTGAGATCAAGTTGGTTAACTTTTTCAAGTTCTTTTCTGTCATCAACGTAAAGTGAAATTAATACAAAATTATTGTTAATTAAATCAAAAACAACTGGGTCAGTCCAAATATTCTCTTCTACTCTTCTACAGTTTACACAGGCCCAACCAGTAAAATCTAAAAGTATTGGTTTGTTTATTTCTTTAGCGTGCTGTAATCCTTTATCAAAATCCTTGAAACAGTTAAAACCTAAAGGGCAATCATTAGATTTAGG
>ENA-ORDR01000652-ORDR01000652.1-marine-metagenome-genome-assembly--contig:-NODE-652-length-17349-cov-10.105431_pt1 | contig 17349 bp, 17 predicted proteins | sample MGYA00240993_ERZ508538 | MGnify/ENA primary metagenome ERZ508538 (study PRJEB26207, sample SAMN05421999) | marine metagenome | isolation source: Monterey Bay, California, USA | place: USA:Monterey Bay... | reverse complement strand
CATCATTAATGCTGAACCAAACTCACATGCGGCACAGTTCGTCCAAGAGCATGGCCCTTGTGCGTCTTCAATGGGCTGGCGCGTCGTTGATGCCCAGCACGCCTTCGATCATGCCGTGAAAAACGGGGCAACACCCTATGACAGTACAGGCAAGGTTATGGATGCGCCGGCGATTATCGGGATTGGTGGATCGCTCATTTATTTCTTCGATCAGTACTGCGAACAAAGTGTTTATAACGAGGAATTCGACTGGATCTCTAACGCACACCCGCAAGGTGTTGGATTCTATTATCTCGATCACCTGACCCATAACGTTTTTAAGGGTAATATGGATAAGTGGTTTAATTTCTACGGTGACTTATTCAACTTTAAAGAAATTCGGTTTTTCGATATTCAGGGTAAATTTACTGGGCTTTACAGTCGTGCTCTAACCTCACCATGTGGCCGTATACGCATCCCAATCAACGAAGATCGTGGAGAATCAGGGCAGATAGTAAATTATCTCAAAAAATATAATGGTGAGGGCATTCAGCATATCGCGGTTGGCGCCCAAAACATTTATGGATCTGTCGACGCTATTGCCGATAAAGGTGTAAACTTTATGCCTGGACCCCCAGACACTTATTACAAATTGTCCGCTGCCCGTGTTAAAGGACACAATGAGCCGATTGATCGAATGAAAAAACATGGCATTTTAATCGACGGAGAGGGCGTACTTGATGGTGGTGAGACGAAAATCTTACTCCAAATATTTTCAAAAACCGTAATTGGACCAATATTCTTTGAATTCATTCAACGTAAGGGTGACGATGGGTTTGGTGAAGGTAACTTCAAGGCCCTATTTGAAAGCATCGAAGCTGAAGAATTGGCAAAAGGCGAATATAGTAAAGAGGTTGCCGCAAATTGAGCTTGATTTATGCCTTGTCTCCCGATGGACCATCAAAAGGATATATGCCTGGTTTTGGGAATGATTTTGAAACTGAAGCGTTAACTGGTGCACTTCCGCAAGGCATGAACAGTCCACAACGTGTAAAATATGGACTTTACGCAGAACAATTGTCAGGTACGGCTTTTACTAAACCCCATCCGGAGCGTACATGGTGTTATCGTATTCAACCCTCTGTAAGGCATACTCATCGGTTTAAGAAGATTGATGTCCCTTATTGGAAGTCCGCACCACATGTACTTGATGATGTGGTATCACTTGGACAATACCGTTGGGATCCACTACCGCACAGTGAAATTTCCCTAAACTGGATAAACGGAATGCGGACCATCACAACAGCTGGTGACGTAAATACTCAAAATGGGATGGCAGCACACGTTTATTTAGTAAATCAGAGTATGGTTGATGAGTACTTTTATTCTGCAGATAGTGAGCTTTTAATTGTCCCACAAGAAGGACGGCTTCGTTTTTTAACAGAACTTGGAGTAATTGAAATTGCTCCCCAGGAAATAGCAGTTATTCCTCGCGGCCTTGTCTATCGAGTCGAAGTGATAGACGGACCTTGTCGAGGGTTCGTTTGTGAAAATTATGGACAAGTCTTTAGCCTGCCAGACCGCGGACCAATTGGGGCAAATTGCCTGGCCAACCCACGAGATTTTAAAATTCCAGTTGCTGCTTTTGAAGATAGAGAAGTTGAGTCTACAGTAACCATGAAATGGTGTGGTCAATTTCATAAAACTAGAATTGATCACTCACCGTTGGATATTGTTGCTTGGCACGGTAATTATGCACCATACAAATATGATTTAAAGTCCTACTGTCCGGTTGGTGCAGTTTTGTTCGACCACCCTGATCCATTAATTTTTACAGTGCTTACTGCCCCTTCCGGGCATGTTGGAACGGCAAATATCGACTTTGTACTATTCTGTGAGAGGTGGATGGTAGCAGAGAATACTTTCCGTCCACCATGGTATCATAAAAATGTCATGTCCGAACTTATGGGTAATATATACGGTGAATATGACGCAAAGCCCACTGGATTTGTGCCAGGAGGGATGTCACTTCATACATGATGTTACCTCATGGGCCAGATGAGGAGGCTTTTGAAAAAGCCTCTAATGCCAATTTAGGTCCAAACAAACTTAACCAGACCATGGCATTCATGTTTGAAACGCGTTTTCCTCAACATTTAACAAACTTTGCCGCTAATGAAGCCTCTCTACAAGAGGACTACATCGATTGTTGGACTTCTCTAAAAAGGAAGTTTGATGGAACATACGAGGGAATAAAATAGATATGATGCGCCTATTTTCTTACTGGCGATCGACTACGTCATATCGAGTACGAATTGCTCTTCAAATAAAGGGAATTCCCTACAAAATTGAACCAATAAACTTAGTAAAGGGTGAACATCAAAATGAAACTTATTCAGAGATAAATCCAAGCCAAGCTGTACCGAGTTTAAAGCTTGAAAATGGCAATATCATCACCCAATCCATGGCAATATTAAATTACTTAGATAAGACACATCCTGTCCCACTTCTGTTGCCAAAAGATATTTTGCTTTCGGCAAAAGTCGAAGCAGCATCAATGCTCATTGCTTCTGATATTCACTCAATCAATAATCTAAAAGTAGGCAACCGTTTAAAATATATGGGGCATACTCAAGATGAAGTAAACATTTGGATGAATTACTGGATGTCGCAAGGTTTAAAGGCATTTAGCGAATTGGTTTCTAAGGATGGTCCTTTTTGTTTTGGCTCAGCTATTACCCTGGCTGACGTTTGCTTAGTCCCTCAACTTTACAACGCTCACCGTTGGGGCACTGATCTTAAAGGACTAGAGCATCTGCTAAAAATTGAAAAAAATTGCTTAGACCTTGAAGCTTTTCAACAGGCGAGCCCAGAAGCTCAGCTTGATAAAAATTAAGGATGTAAACATGTCAAACCTATTAATCTCTTGGGTTAGCAGCGCAAATACTAACAAAACAGAATTTCCTCTAAATAATTTGCCTTATTGCATATTTACCAGCGCAAATCGCAAGTTTCATTTTGGTGTTGGAATTGGTGATCAAATCCTACTCCCGCAACCAAATTTTGATTTCCACGTTGTTTAGAAAATAAGTTAGTCCTACTCGGATTCAAAATCTGATCACAATAATCAATCAACAGGTTTAAGTTTTGGATTAATATTAATATCTACTTTTTTAATTGAATTGCCTCGCCTAATTTCGTCGTAAAAAACAATTTGACTTGGCATTTTGCCACCAGTTAGCTGCTTATATCTACTGATGAAGCTACGATATATGCCATGTTTAAAATATATTCCTTTTGGTCTGAAAAAAATTGGAGATTTTAAGATTTCTACTTTCTTGATGCCATCAACCCATGCATCTATTCTTTTATTTCTAAAATCCAAACAAAAAGAAATATCCGTCCAAACCTCTTTCATGTCTTTTAAAGGCTTCAATTTTTTATATCTTGGAAAATCAATAACGTTTGTTGCGGATCCACCTAGATCGTGCCAAACAAAAAACAAATATCCTCGGCGCGCATCAATTTGAATTAAAGGTGGAAAAGAAGCAAAGCCACCAGCTGTGCCTGTTGGGCCGCCATATTGATGAACTTGGCCTAAAGAAGTATTGGTTGGATGTGTATCTACAAAATCTTTAGACAGCATTAAGCTATAACCATAACATTGATTTTGGTTAACATACTGTCGTGGGTTTGCTGTAAACTCAACTCTTTCTCGATCAGTTTCACAATCATTCCAGCTATCATCGCCAAAGCAATCACCATCTCTAAGCTCAAATCGCTGAAAATACTTTCCAGCGCGAGCTTTTGTCTCGTCTTTAATGTATTGAAAGTTGTGATCATTATGATCCATGAAGTTTACATGAGACCTAAAACCACTTCTCTTGGTCTTTAAACCAAATTTACCTTCTTCGTTTTTAAAAGTTCCAGAAATAGCGATTGTAGGGATTAATAAAAATATAATTAACAATTTTTTCATAAAATCTTTGCCTTAGATATTGTAGTTTTATTCTATCTTTAGGGACAGTCTAATTTATATTCTTTTCGATATCCATCAATACTCTTTTTAATGAAGAAACGACTTTCTTTTTTTCTGAACGGCTAAGGTCAACCGCCAAACTAAAACCATCATATTCTTCGCGAAATGAATTCTTTTTATTTTTTTTGTCTTTTTCTGTTTCAATAACCTGATATGTCTGAATTTTATGCGCTATACCCTTTACATTGATTTCTTCTTTTTTTTCACACACGATTTGTTTTTTTATTAAAGCATAGGTTTCATGAGAAATAAGGATTTGTCCAGAATCTGCTTTTGACTCGAGACGACTCGCCAAATTAACTTCTCCGCCAATAATAGTATAATCGAGTCGGTCTTCGGAACCAAAATTACCTACATTACAGTAGCCAGTATTTATACCAATTCGTATATTTAAAGGTTTCGATATCCCTTGGTCTTCCCATAATTTTCGCAAGTACTTCATTCGTTCTTGCATTTCTAATGCCATAAGGACGCATGCATTAGCGTCTTCTCTGTCTCCTTTACTCTCTGGATCGCCAAAAAAAATCAATATGGCATCTCCTACAAATTTATCAATTGTACCACCATGCTTAAGAGCAATTTTAGACATTTCATTTAGATAGCTGTTTAACAGAGAGCTCAATACCTCAGGCTCAAGTCTATCAGTAAGCTCAGTAAAACCCTTGATATCAGAAAAAAATACAGTAAGTTTTTTTCGATAAGCTTCAATTTTTACGTTTTGTTTTCCAGAGAAAATTGACTCATATACTTGTGGAGATAAGTATTTTGAAAGCTTCGCAGCTAACTTTTCGATTTTGTCGTGTGCATGCACTCTCTGGGTGATATCGACAACAGTCCATAGAACTTCTTCTTCATCGGCTACAGGATCGCCGGCTATTCGAAACCAAATTTTGCTGCCATCCTTTTTCTTGATTGGCCAATCAAGATTAACCGTCTTTTTGTTACGAACTTGTTTAAAGGCCTTTTCCCCAAACTCCTTATAAGTCTCACCAGAAATATGGATCATTTCTGCGCTATTACCTATTAGCTCTTCCCTAGAGTATCCCAACAAATCACAAAACTTTGGATTCACTTCAAGTAGCTTTCTGTTTTTATCAACAATCATGATGCCAACCCCAGTATTATAAAAAACCTGTTGAAATCTTGAAGGTAGTTGTGTTTTTGCATCCATGGTGAAACTTTCTGATAATAGGATTATTAAACCTACTTTCATATATTTTCTTTAGCAATAGAGGATCTTGTGTTAGATTTAGCCTAGTGTTAGGTTTGTACTTCAGACGTATTTTGTTGCGTATTATAAGGTCTCTAGCCAGTATATTCTATTAAGTTAACATAAATTATTGGCAGGTGTGATTGACTTGATATTTGGAGATGAAACTATGAATTGGACTCTCAAAAACCAGAAAAATAAAGCGATAGTGTGGGACTATTGGCAACGGATGAATAATGCCCAACCATCTGAAATAAAATCAATTTGTGGAAGGGCATTTGATAAAGACGTGAACTGGAATGGATCGCAACCTTTTAATCAAATAATTGGGGTTGATAAGCTCATTTCAGAGTTCTGGGAGCCACTTCTAAAAGCATTTCCAGATATACAACGTATTCCACATATCCTTTTAGGTGGTATGTCGGCGAATGAAGAGTGGGTATCTGGGTATGGATATTTATCTGGAACGTTTGTTAACGACTGGTTGGGAATTCCAGCAACGGGTAAGAAAACAAATATAAATTTTGGTCAATTTTTTGTCATGCGTGATGAAAAAATTGTAGAGAGCTACGTTATTTTTGATATTCTTAGTGTCATGAAGCAGGCTGGGTTCCAAGTACTGCCGCCCGCGCTGGGTCAAGAGGGTGGCAAAGTTTTAAAACCGCGTGAAAATGGAATTTTGTTAACGGAACAGGATGATCTGGAAAGCCGCAAGACACAGCAATTAATTGAGGCAATGGCTACAAGTATGGGTTGGTACAACAGAAGTCGCGATATGGAAAATATGGATACCATGAAACATCACCATTTTTGGCATTCAGACTTTCATTGGATGGGACCAACTGGAATTGGTTCGTCTCATACAATTGAAGAATACAAAGATTTCCACCAAAGGCCATGGGTTCTAGGCTTTGGTGATCGAGATTTAAATGAAGAATCTGGCGGTCGTTTCATGGGTTGGTATTCTGAGGGGCAGTTTGGTGCACTTGGCATTTGGGACTCTAAGTATTCGTTGCATAACGGAGAATATCAGGGAATTCCTGCAACAAAAAAAATGATGACCCTCCGAGATTTTGATTGGTATAGGCGTGAGGGAGATTATTTAATTCAGAATTGGGTACCTATGGATGTAATTGATCTTTTTTTACAAATGGATGTGGATCTTTTTGACCGTATGCATCGTCAAAACGAGCTTCGTAAGCAAGGCATAAATTGGTGGGATCTGCCAGTAAATAGATTTTCTTCAAGTCCTTGAGGTAAAATGTGTATTACAATCGCAGCTTTATGACGAAACTCTGATCTAACCAATAGGGGAATTTTTGTTACCATTTTTATAATGTTTTTTCTGAGATGAATTTATCTGATTTTAAAAAGAGCATATTTTTCCTATCAGGTGCCATTCTATCAAGAGCTTTTGTTAAAATAGAAAGTCGATGGTTTTTCCTAAAAAATTCTTTATTATCGTTCATGAATTTCCAATATAACCCGTCAACAGTATCGCACCAGTCTGCCTTTTTATAATTGCTCATTTTTAAGATATAGTTTGATCCACACGAATAAGGTTTTGTTGCAAATATTCCACCATCAGCAAAGGTGCCCATGCCAAAAATATTTGGGCCCATAACCCATTCTGAGGAGTCAACAAACATCTCCATAAACCATTTGTGTATTTCCCTTGGATGAATTCGAGCAAGATTCATTATGTTTGCAATTATCATTAATCGTGGGATATGGTGAGTGAAGGCATAATTTGTGCAATCCTTAATAGCATCATCAAGGGGCTCTATTCCTGTAGTTCCATCATACCAATGGCTAGATAACTTTCGATTGTGGTCAAAGAAATTAGCTTGTTCTTGCTCCTCACTTCTTGAATAATAAACACCACGTATGAATTCACGCCAACCTATAATTTGCCTTATGAAACCTTCTAGAGAATTTATTGGAATATTGTTTTGCTCTGCAAATCTCAAAGCTTTAGTAATTACTTCCTGGGGTGTTAATATTCCTATATTTAGGATCGCACTCAAGGCACTATGAAAAATAAAGTTATTATCATTTTTTACAGCATCTTCATATTTTCCAAAATTCTCAAATCTTTTTTCAAAAAAATCATCTAACCAAATTAAAGCATTCTTTCGATTAGTAGGCATCCAAAGATTTTTTGCTGATCCAGGATGTGCTTTGAATACAGTCTCAATTTTGGCAATGAGATCTTCACTGTATTTTGATGTGCTCAGTCTTGGTACAGGCGGTATGACCATATCTTTAGGGAGCTTTTTTCTATTGTCTTCATCAAAAGACCACTTTCCACCTATTGGTTGATTATCACCATCAATTAAGATTTTAAGCTCTATTCGTGCTGATTTGTAGAATGAACCCATTCTCAGGACGCTCTTGCTAGAAAAGTCTTTAAAACGTTCTTTCTTAAAGAGAAACATAGGTGAAGTGTGTTCTAAGAACTGAATTGGAAGAGGTCGTCTGAAAATATCAAATTTGTTTGCAAATGTTTTGTCAGCAATTTCAAAAAAATGAATTTTAGCGATTTTATTATTTTGGATCTCCTGCCTTAAGACGTCAAGAAAAGGCAAGGTAAATGTATCATCATCAATGGAATGGTAAATCACCTGATATCCTTGGTTAATTAACTCATCCCGATATTCGCGCATAGCGACAAAAAACATGTGAATTTTAAGTTTATGATGAAAATAATCTGTAGCTAATCCCAGATCCTCTTTCATAAATACTGTTTTGCATTCAATTTTGCTAATTTCATTAATTGGGAATAATTGATTGCCCAGTATTAGTAAGAGATTATTTTGTGTCATTAAATTTCTATATAAATTTATAATTGTTGCTTATTAAGGTAATGATCTTCTTTTTTTAAGTAGACTACAGAATGGTCATCAAAATCATATTCACCTACAGGTTTGAAATTATTTTTATAGTGAAAATTTAATGAAATTTGATTTATTGGGATTGTATTGACTTCACAGCATATTGGTAATTGCTTTAGCGCAGCTAGTTTATAAAGTTTATTATATAATAGAGAACCAAGTCCTTTATTTATATTGTTTTGTTTTATTGCAATCCTATCAACATACATGAATTTTGATTCATTGTTGTTAAAAAATATATAATTAGGTGAGTGATATTTTGATCGCTCTCTAAAGCATACTAAGAAACCAATAATTTCATTATTACTAAATATATACATACTAGTATCACTGAGTTTGATTAACTCTTCTAATTCGGTTTCTGTAGATAGGCTTCCAAGGGCTGGAACATTATCTTGATTAAGAGAATAAAGCTCTTTTATAATCTTAGGTTCGGGCATAGATTTAATTTGTATGATTTTCATATTTTTCACGTTCTAATCGGTTGGATAAGTTTCATTTAAACTTTGTCGACTCTTGATGCGATCGTGCCATGCAGATAGTTTGGGGTGATTTTTTCTCCAACCAATATATTCGTGACGAAAATCTAGATAATCCAGGGAGATTGCGATGGTTAAACAACCCATATTAATATTTTCTAATAGTTGGCTGATATTGTCCTCAAGATGATCTAAAGTCCGATTTATTTTTAATAACTGCGCATCGACCCATTCTTTGACCCTAAGCTCTTCTGGTCTAATTCTAATTTCGTAGATAAGCAAAACAGCTGCTTCTAGTATACCGTCAGCTAATGCCTCTAAACGCAATGCTGGCCAAATGTCTTCACCTCGAGGGTAAAGCTTTTGTCCATCGCTATTTGGGTTTGCTTCATCAATATATCTGCAGATATATTTGCTATCGATAATGGATGAGCCATTTGGAAGTAACAATGTAGGTATTTTTCCTAAAGGATTTGCGGCTGGAACAATTTCACCAGGAGCCATTGGCCCTATTTTTACTTCTTCTAATACAACATCATCAAGCTGTTTTGTTTCAATAAGTGCTACCAAAGCCTTTCTAGCAAATGGTGAGGGTCTGCTGTAATATAATATCATGAGATTGGTTCCTGAAATTTATCTATAGTTTACTTAATCTTTTATACAGCAAAGGTATATTGAAAAAGCGCGCATGAAGTTTCTTTTTAGCTGCTTGTGTTTAGCAAAGACTCATACGCAAAAATGTTAGGATGGCCTCCGGTGTGTAAGTAAAGAATATTAGAATTGGGCTCAAAGTTGTTTTGTCGGGTTAATTCTATAAGGCCTGCAATTGATTTTCCTGAGTATGTTGGATCAGTTAATATCCCATCTGTTTTTGCTAATAAATTAATGGCATCCAAAACTTCTGGTGACATTATACCATATCCTTTTCCAAGCCATCGATCATCGGTATGTATATCTTCGTCTTTAATTGATATATTTGAATGTAGTATTTTTAGTAATTTACCAACCACTTTTTTAATACGTTTTTTTTGGTCGTACTTGTTCCGCCGAACACATATTCCAAAGACAGGGATTTTAAGGTTTTCAAGTGCTAGGCCAGTTAATATCCCAGCTTGTGTTGATGCGGTGCCAGAAGCAGTTATAATCCCATCTATTTTTAAATTTTGGTTTTTACACTGGATAATGATCTCTTTAATGCCATCCACATAACCAAGTGCGCCTATTGGATCATGCTCGGGTGATAGATTTATAATATAAGGTTTTTTACCAATAGATTTATAATATTTAGAGATTTCCAATAGAGAGCTATCAGCGGCATTCTCATTTTCGCCTTCAGGAAAATAAGATATTTTTGCACCAAATAATTTATAAAGTAACACGTTCCCATTTTTATGATAAGTTGAGTCCATATCTAACACCCGGTTTTCTAACTGAATATGACAACCCAACCCTAATTTAGCAGATGCAGCCGCGGCACTTCGACAATAATTAGATTGTACCGCCCCAGTAATAATTATTTGATCACATTCTTTGGATAGGGCTTCTCCCAAAATGAATTCTAAAGGTCGAGTTTTATTTCCTCCCATTGCTAAACTAGTAAGATCATCACGTTTAATGAAAAAGTTAGTAGAATTATTTTCATCTTTACTTAAAAAATTTGTTAAATTGTGCAGCTTCTCTAGAGGGGTTTTTTGGCTAAGCAATGACACTCTTGGGAAGTCTTTTAAAGCTGTAATAATATTAGCTGGATAATCATACATTGGTCGAGTTTTCTCACGCTTTCATGGCTTTAAACGATTTTTTACGGTTTGGATAACATGTCTTGCAAATATCACAGACGCGACCATCACAACCTCTAGCTGAACAATATTCTCGTCCATAAAAAATAATTTGTAAGTGTAACTTGTTCCAAGACTTTTTAGGAAAAAGTCTTTTTAAATCAATTTCTGTCTGTTTAACATTCTTACCAGAAGTTAATCCCCAGCGCTGAGCTAAACGGTGAATATGAGTATCAACTGGAAAAGCAGGCTCTCCAAATCCCTGAGATATTACGACACTTGCTGTTTTATGTCCCACACCAGGTAAGGTTTCTAATTTGACAATATCTCTTGGGACTTCACCATTATGTTGATCAACTAAAATTATTGAGAGATTGTGAATGGCCTTAGATTTTTGTGGGGCTAATCCACAAGGCCTTATGATATTGTAAATTTTGTTAACTGGAACTTTTTGCATATCAAATGGGTTATTAGCTAGTTTAAATAGATCTGGAGTTACTTGATTAACACGTTCATCTGTGCATTGGGCACTTAATAAAACAGCCACTAGTAATTCATATTTGTTAGAATGATTAAGTGGAATCGGTGTTTTTTTATAATGAAAGTTTAACTTTTCCATAATAAAAGTAACACGATCTTTTTTTAACATTTGTCATATTTCTTTCGATAAAGGGATTTTTATTTCACAAGGTATAGCAAAATTATCGTAAGTATTGCAAAAATTAATTATCTCTTTGATAAACTTATTATTTCCTATAATCTCCATATGTTTTAATGCTTGGCAAAGGATCTGGGGTCAGATTACAGTGCATAAGACGAATTTTTCTGTAGCTAGATAAACTAATCTGAGATAAAAAGTTGAGAATGGTCAGTGCTTGATTTTATTTAAGGGAAATAATCTGATCTAAAGAGAGAAGGTTATTTAATGCAGCTTTTTGATAATCCAATAAAATCGACTTTATTAAAAAAAGCAGAGGCGATACAACAAGTAAGTCTTGAGAGTTTGCTGAATGACGAAAGTCGTGAAGCTTCATTTATATTGAATTTGAACGATTTGAAAATTGATTATACTCGTAATCACATAACTGAGGACATTCAAAGTGACTTATTAGATTTGGCTAAAAGTGCTAAACTGCCAGAAAAAATGCAGGCTCTTTCAGATGGCAAAAAGATTAATACTACTGAAAACTTGGCAGTTGAACACATGGGACAGCGTGACCCAATTAGGTTTGCCTCCGAAGAATGGATCAGGCTAGAAAGTTTTGTAAAAGATTCTCGTGAAAAAAATAAGTTTAGCTCAATTATAAACATAGGTATCGGCGGCTCTGATTTAGGCCCTTCGGCTGTAGCAAAAATAATGAAAAATTATGCTAGTGGGCCTGATTTGTATTTTGTATCTCACTCTGATCCAATATATCTTTCGGATCTTTTATCCATTTGTGACCCAACATCTACTTTGGTGGTTGTTTCTTCAAAATCATTTAACACATCTGAAATTTTAGAGAATGCAAAGATTACTCGGAAATGGTTTGTTGACCAAGGTGTGAGTTATGAAAATGCCATGATTGCGGTGACAGCATTCCCAAATAAAGCCATTTCATGGGGTATTATGCCTGACAAAATATTTGATCTTCCACTAACAGTTGGAGGTCGATTTTCGGTTTGGTCAGCGATTGGTCTACCTTTGATGCTAGGAATAGGAGTGCAAAATTTTAAGGAATTTTTAAGGGGTGGATCCGCGATGGATGAGCATTTTTTTTCCACACCACTGGAAAAAAATATTCCCGTCTTATTAGGGCTTTTAAGGGTTTGGAATCGAAATTTCTTAGGATATCAAACGCATGCAATATTGCCATATGAACCTAGGTTAAGGAAATTTATTTCCTGGGTTCAGCAATTGGAAATGGAAAGCAATGGTAAAGGTGTAGATTTACTTGGCAACATTCTTAAATTACCAGCAGCACCTTTAATTTGGGGTGATACTGGTACAAACTGGCAACATAGTGTTGGGCAATTTTTGATGCAAGGTATAGAAAGTAACCCAGTCGATATCTTGTTTGCTCGGAAACTTGACGTAAGAAACTCTGCTAAAATAGTAAAAGCGCATCAGCGTCTATTATCAAACGTTCTAGCTCAGGCGAGTGCCTTAGCCTTAGGATCAATTGATAATTTAAATATGCACAAAAATTGTGAGGGTAATAGACCTTCTAATTTAATTAGCTGGGAATCCAACTCACCTTATGCAATTGGCCGTTTGTTTGCGTTGTATGAATATATTACGATTGTTTGTGGCTTTATATGGAATATCAATAGTTTTGATCAGTGGGGTGTCGAAAATGGTAAGAAGCGTGCCAAAGAATTATTAAATTCAGAAAGTTTTAATTTTTAAAAAGTTTTTGGCTGGTAAATTTACAGATTTGATGCTTTTTTAAATGCTGGCCGGTCAGTTAATCTTTGAATATATGTTTGTAAGGTCGGTTTGTCAGAAATATCAGCACCAAGCTTGCTAGCCATTACCACAGCATGTCCCGTCATTAAATCTGCAGCAGAAAACTCTCCAGCAAGATAATCTCGCCCAACCAAATGCTGATCAACGGCGGAGAGCATTTGTCCAAGTAGTTTGGTAGCTCTTTTAACATTTGTTTCGTTGCTACGCTCTGGCGGTAACAAAATTGTTTCAACTACAATAATGTTCATTGGAGGCATAATCATACCCTCTGCGTAATGGAACCATTGCAGGTAATTAGCATATTTTTCATCATCGGAGGATGGTATCAATTTATGGTTTTTATTCTTCTCTAGGATATATTGAATTATGGCGCCTGACTCAAATATTGTAATTGAGCCATCTTCAAGTGTTGGAACGCGACCCATAGGATGTAGCTTTTTATATTCAGGAGATCTCATTTCCTGCGCTCCAAGGTCAAACTTTTGAATTTTGTAGGATAGACCTAATTCCTCAAATAACCAGGCCACTCTTACAGCTCTACTATTTCTTGCGTAGTATAATTTCATATCTCATTACTCCATTCTCCCAGAGGAGGCATTTTATTTGAGTTTAAAATCACTTTGACTAACTAGATACACTTGTTTTAAATTGTCAATAAATGCTCGGATATTTGAAGTATTTTTTAAATATTTATAAGTTGTTTGTATGCTCTAAAAGTAGGAAATTTTAAGGTGTCTATAGAAAATTGGATAATAACAGAAAAACATAATAGTGGGGTTATGAGTTTAACTATGAACTGCGCACCAGTTAATGCCCTAACGTCCAGTAATTTAATGTATTTATATAATTTGCTTGGTGATTTAGAAAAAGATCGTTCGGTTCATGCGTTGGTAGTTAATAGCTCATTTAAAGTTTTTTCTGCTGGTATTAATTTAAAAGATGCGAAAGATTTCACGTCAGATCAGCAAACTTTGATGGTAAAAGGACTAAACTTCGCATTTTCCAAACTTTTTCAATTTCCCAAACCAGTTATAGTTGCTGCTGAGGGCGCTGCAATTGCGGGTGGATTTTTCTTTATTTTAACAAGTGATTACCGTGTTGGCGGAGCAAAAAGTATGTATGGATTAGCAGAAGCGAGAGTTGGAGTTGACTTCCCTAAGCCCCTCCTTGAAATTGCGAAATCTGTATTGAGTGCGGCAGATTTGCGAAGATTGATGCAAAGTGGAAATCCAATTAATTCAAAACAAGCACTGACCTCTGGTATCATCGATGAAATTGTCGATACGGGTGAGGCCTTTAATAGAGCCTTAATAGTTGCAGAAGATTATTCAAATATACCAAAAAAGACTTATAGTCGGATTAAGAGACAAGTACGGGGTGTTTCAATCGATAAAATAAATGAGTTGATGAAAAATAATTCAGGTGTCCCGGTGGATGGTTGGTACGGGGATGAAACTAGGGCAGCTATGGATGCTATGTTGAAATAAGTAAACTTTTGATCAGGCTGGTCTGTCTGACATTGGGCTTTCATCCATTAGACCTATCAACTCTTGATTCATAGAAAGTGCTAATTCAGCTTTTATCGCACTATGATTTGGGTCGCTCCATAGATTATTAGTTTCGCTTGGATCGTTGGCCAAATCATACAGCTCTCCCCAGTTTTGATCTAAATAGATGTTAAACTTGTAGGATTTAGTAACAATAGATCGAACTCTAGCAGGAGTTTTAAAGCCCAATCTGGCACCGCCATCATTGTATTCGATCAGCAAACGCTCTCTGTCAAATTCCTTTCCTTCAATAATTGGCAGTAGTGATTTGCCCTTCATCCCATTATACGGAGCAATGCCAGCGCGTTCTAAAATTGTAGATGAGATGTCTACTGTCGAAGCTAATTTGTCAGATACCTGTTCTCTTTTTTGGTGAGGATCCGACCAAATGAAAGGAACATTAGTTACAGAATTGAAGGGTAGAGCACCTTTTAGTATCATATTAAAGTCGCCCAAATAATCGCCATGATCAGAATTAAAGCAGACTATAGTATTTTCAGCTTGGTTATTACTTTTTAAAACATTCATGATTTCACCAATTGCATCGTCGACCATTGAAATCATGCCACCGGTTAATGCCATAGCTTGTTTGATTTTCTCATCATCTAACATCATTGCCGTTTGAGGGCTAAACTGACCAGTGTCATTTTTCCAATTTTCATATAACCATTTCATTGGTGGAGTGGGGTTTTTATGTGCTGCGTATGGTAAGTTAACTTCAAAATCTTCCGGTGAATACATGTCCCAATATTTCCCCGGAGGGTTAAAAGGATGGTGTGGATCAGGGAATGAAACAAAAAGAAAAAATGGATCTTCGTCTTTGCTGTGGTTTTTCAAATAATCAATAGATTGGTTTTTTATATAAGAAGTTGGGTAAAACTCTTCAGCAATAGGAGTACGATAGGCTTGCGGGCACGAATAATTATGGGGTATTTCATTTTTATTATTTTGTAGCGCTTCCCAGTTTGGGACATTTTCGCGGAACCACTGTCTATAATGCCCTCCGCAGCGATCGCCATGTGCTGTAACCATATCAACGTGTTTATAGCCATAATAAGGAGTTATAAATTCATATCGTCCATCGTCTAAATATCGGCCTGGTTGCTCTTGCTCAAAATTCCCAATTTCAGGTTTCCAAGCTTCTTTTATTGGACCAGTTTCTTCAGGGTTTTTATAAAATGGCTCTTGATCAGTAAACGGTTGAATATGACTTTTACCAATCGTGGCGGTTTGGTACCCCGATGATGCCAAAACATCGACAAATGTATTGGCTCTGATTGGCAAAGTGCAGCCATTGTACCTAAGGCCGTGTTGGCTTGGATATCTTCCTGTTAACAAAGAGGCTCTATTAGGCATACATACTGGAGATGCTACATGAAAATTGTTAAACCGTGTTCCCGAAGAGGCTATTTCATCAATATTTGGTGTTTTAATTATTGGATGACCGTAACATCCCAACCAGTCAGCTCGATGTTGGTCTGTAATAAAAATAATAAAATTTGGTCTTTTTTGCATTAGTGCTCCATTTAAAAAATTATTTCTGAGCTTCTATAACCATGTTTGTAGCATTTTTATAAACTACTTTTGCGTCTTTGAAACCAGCTTCTAACAAAATATCCATAAGTTTTTTTGGGCCAGCCTGAGCGCCTAATGCGAGGCCAATTTCTTGAGATTTTGAAGTGGGAACGCAGCCCATGGTTGAGAAAGAATAATACATTTGACCAATCGTGTTTAGATTTTCAGATGGATTATCAGATGCGGTTGGTTCAATTAATATTATGTAGCCATCTTTTGAGAGGTGGTTGTAAGCATATTTAGCAGCACCAAGAGGATCCCCCATATCATGTAAACAATCAAAAAAAGCTAATAATTCAAATTCACCTGTATAACTTTTAGCATCACTTACCTTGTAGGAAATAACTTGGTCTAGACCAGCATCTACAGCATATTTTTTTGCTGATTTTATTGATGGCTCATGAATGTCAAAACCCGAAATTTTTGCATCAGGAAATGCTTCTGCAATCATCATGGTTGATAGTCCAAAACCGCAGCCAATATCAGCAAAACGACCACCATTCTCCAATATTTCGACAGCTTTTGAGAGTTTAGGAAGCCACTTTTGTATTAGATTTGAGGAGTATGAAGGTCGAAAAAACCGAGCAGTACCTTGAAATATGCATGGATGAGACTCGCCGTAGGGTACACCAGCACCTGTTTTAAAAGCTTTTTTTACTTTCTCGATATTATGAACGTTACCAGAAAGAACATCATATGCACCTATCATTAAAGCAGGGCTATCTTCGTTAGAAAATACCGCTTTTTGCTCTGGACTTAAGTGAAATTTAGTCAAGGTTTTATTATGAGAGCAAAACCCCGCTGCACTCATGGCATATAGCCACTCTTGACAATATCTTTGATCAATATCTGCTGCTTTGCTAAATTGTTTGATTGTAGTTGGTTTACATTCCCCCAATATTTTAAACAATCCTAGCTCATCCCCAATTCGCATTAATGGAATAATTGCGCCAGCTGCAACATTTTGCATAATTTTCCATTGAAGCTTCTTTAAAGACTCTACGTCTATTTTCTGTTCAAACATTTTGACCTCTTATATTCTTTGACACCAATTGTCTTAATCAATATTAAGATGAAAGATTAAAAAGCAATATTAAAATCTGTAAAAAAATATTTTAATTTATAAAGGAGCTTTTATGGCCCAACAAATTGTAAAAAGTGCGAAATCATTAATTTCAGAGGCAAATCAATTTGTTTCTACAATGTCGGTAGAGGAAGCAAAAAAAGTTTTGAATCATGAAGACTATGTCTTTGTTGATTTGCGCGACATTCGAGAGTTAAAAAGAGAAGGCAAGATACCAAATGCTTTTTCATGCCCGCGTGGAATGCTTGAATTTTGGATTGATCCAGAAAGCCCTTATCATAAAGAGATATTTAATCAGGATAAAACCTATGTTTT
>ENA-ORDR01000648-ORDR01000648.1-marine-metagenome-genome-assembly--contig:-NODE-648-length-17400-cov-8.137909_pt1 | contig 17400 bp, 10 predicted proteins | sample MGYA00240993_ERZ508538 | MGnify/ENA primary metagenome ERZ508538 (study PRJEB26207, sample SAMN05421999) | marine metagenome | isolation source: Monterey Bay, California, USA | place: USA:Monterey Bay... | reverse complement strand
TTTTCCTGATAAAAATGGATGTTTTTCAAATATTGTTCTTGGATATGAAAATCTACAAGAATATGAAGATGATCAATGTTTCTTTGGAGCAATTATTGGTAGGTATGCAAATAGAATTAAAAATGGTAGCTTTAAAATTGATAATACAAAAATCAATATTGATAAAAATATTGGAGACAACCATTTGCACGGAGGATTCTCTGGATTCCACAAAAAAGTATGGAATGTAAAGTCTATCAAAAGGAAGGATTCTTTATCATTAATCTTAAATTATTTAAGTAAGGATTTAGAGAATGGTTTTCCTGGAAATCTCGAAGTAACAGTAGATTATACATTAAATAACGATAATGAATTAAAAATTAAATATTTAGCAAAATCTGATAAAAAAACAGTAGTTAATTTTACAAATCATAGCTACTTTAATTTAGGTCCTAGTTTAGATAAAGATATTTTTAATCATAAACTTTTAATTAAGGCAAACAAATACTTAGAAGTTACAAATGATTTAATTCCAACAGGGAAGTTATTAAAAGTAGAAAACAGCAAGTATAATTTTTTGAATTTAAAAAAGCTATTGGATGAGTTGGATAATTGTTGGGCATTAGACAAAGATATTAATCAAAAAATTGAACTAGCAGCTATTTTAGTTAATGAAGAAACAGGAAGAAAAATTGAAGTTTACACTGATGAACCAGGAATACAAGTATATACAGGAAACAATCTTGGTTATAAACATAAAAAAAATTCCGGGATATGCTTAGAAACTCAACATTTTCCAAACTCACCAAATGAGGCTAACTTTCCATCTACTGAATTATTACCAGGTGAAGTTTTTGAATCAAACACAACCATTAAACTTATAAACATATAGGATTCACACCCTAAAACTCTATCAGAAACCCTCATAAGGGTTTAATGTGATAATTGAACCATCACTACGATATTTAATTTCTTTAAACTTTATACACCTTAAATGAGTTACCCCTTTTGAGAGAGATGAGTCATGATAAAACAAATAAGACTTTCCATCAATCTTACAGATTGAATGATGTGAAGTCCATCCAACTACTGGATTCAATATTCGCCCTTTATAATGAAATGGACCGTATGGATTATCTCCAATTCCGTAACAAATATAATGAGTATCTCCAGTAGAATAAGAAAAATAATATTTTCCATTATGTTTATGAAGCCATGCTGCCTCAAAAAAACGACGATCATTATCTCCTGCTAACAAGAGTTTTCCATCTTCATCTAATATTTTAACTTCTTTAGGTTCTTCGGAAAATTCTAATAAATTATCATTCATTTTGGCGACAAATGGTAGTAGAGCTGGCTCTTCGTTATTTGGAACAAAAGCTGTAGGACTTTCTGGATAATTTGCATTAAAATAACCAGACCTCCATCTTTGTAACTGTCCACCCCAAAGTCCTCCAAAATACATGTAATAACTATTATCATCATCTCTAAATACAGCTGGATCAATTGAAAAACTTCCTTTTATAGATTTAGGTTGAGCAATAAATGGACCTGTAGGTGAATTACTTATTGCTACTCCAATTCTAAAAATATCATCATAATCTTTAGCTGGAAAAAATAAGTAGAATTTACCATCTTTCTCATTTGCATCTGGTGCCCACATTTGTTTTTTTGCCCAAGGAACATCATCTACGTGTAATGCTATACCGTGATCAATTGCTTTACTTGTAATTGAATCCATTGAAATAACATGATAGTCCTCCATTGCAAAATGACTACCTAAATCATCAAATGCTTCACCAGCATCTATATCATGAGAGGGATATATGTATATTTTTCCATTAAAAACATGAGCAGAAGGGTCCGCTGTATATAATTTTGTAATTAAGGGTTTTGAAATTGAATTTTGATTTAATTTTTCAAAATCAATATGGTCAATATTATCTTCTGGCATATGTTATTTATTAATTCTTCGATCTCTTAGATCAATTTCAATTTGAGTTTCCATCTTTTTATCAATTTCATAAAAGAATAACAATACAATTCCAATTAAAAATGGAATTGCAGGATATAGACTCACCAATAATTTCACACCCTGAATAACATGTTCAGATTGAGCTAATTCTTTATTTGCTTCATAACCATAATTCCCCAAAATTTGGACAACTAATCCACCCCCAATAGTCAAGCCTAATTTTAAACCTACCATCATAGCTGAGAAAATTATTGCAGTGGCTCTTCTGTTGTTTTTCCATTCAGAAAAATCTGCAACATCAGCAATCATCGCCCATAGTAAAGGAATAGTTATACCATAAAAGAATCCATGTAGAATTTGAGATCCAAACATTAACTCAACAGATGATTTATCATAAAAATTAAAAAGTATAATAAAGATTGTAGATATAAATAAAAACAAAGCAAAAACATTTCTTTTCCCATATTTGTCTGCTAACACTTTAGATAAACCAATACCAAAAATCATAAATATTATCCCTCCAGCATTAAATAATCCAAATCCTGCTGAAACAGGATCATTACCGAAAAAATTTATTCCAATAGTAGTTAAATAATCTAGAATTGGGCTAATAAAAACAGTTAATCTAGTTTCATCAATATAATTTTCAAAATAATAGACATAAGAGCCCCCTTTCATAGCTAAAGAAATAAATATTAATGTTGTAAGTATTAACATTATAACCCAAGGTTTATTAGTTATTAAATCTTGTAAATCTTCAAATAAACTAGATTTTTGATCTTCAGTTGGAACTATTCTTTCTTTAGTTGTAAAAAAAGTAATTAAAAGCATTATAGTTCCTATTACAGCTAGCCAGGTCATTACAATTTCAATTCCTATTGCTTTATCACCGGCTCCAGCATAAATTATAATTGGCAACATGAACACTTGAACAAAAAATTGTGCAAACATAACAGCAACAAACCTATAAGAAGAAATACTGTTTCGTTCTTTCATATCACCAGTAATAACACCACTAAGAGCAGAGTAAGGAAGGTTACTTGATGCATATAATAAAAGAAGTAATGAATAGGTGATTACAGCATAAATAACTTTACCGTCATAGCTAAAATTTGGTGTACTAAAAGCCATAACTGAAATGATTCCTAAAGGAACAGATGTATATAAAATCCAAGGTCTAAATTTACCCCATTTTGAGTTAGTTCGATCAGCTAAAGCACCTATTATGGGATTAAAACTAAAAGCTGCAACTGTCCCTACAATATACATAATGGCTGTAGCATCTGTAGCATTTAAGCCATAAATATCTGTGTAAAAATAGGCCAAATATGTCATCAAAGTTTGAAACACTAAATTGGCAGCTAAATCACCTAAACTATATCCAAACTTTTCAAGAACTGACAATTTTTGAGAAACATGATTCATATTTTGATGTATTAATGATTAATCTTATTACTAGACCCTAATTCAATAAGTGCTTTGTATGCTTCTTTTTCCTGATAAGTTCTGTTAAATAATAAAGGATAATTTGTTCTACCTTTTATCGGGAAATCATTTAACCAAGAATGCTTATCCATTACTCCCCAAAATGTAACCCTACTAATTTTATCACTGTGTTTTATGAATAATTGAAAAATATCTTTATAACGCTTAGCTAATTTATTTTGAACAGATTTAGGTAATTTGTCAGTATAAGGGTCCATTTTAGGGTCTCCTTCAAACCTTGAAAAGTTTTGACTAACATCTGCACCTACCTGCTCCCATGGACTAGGCAAAACTGAAATATCTAATTCTGTAAACATTACATCAACTCCTAATTTAGAAATATCCAATATAATTTGTTCAATTTCATATAATGAAGGCTGATTTAAACTCCAATGTGCTTGAACGCCAACAGCATCAATTTTAATGCCTTTCGACTTCATTTGCTTTACCATATTGATTACCCCATCTCTTTTTTCTTTCTTATATAAATTATAATCATTGTAAATTAAGTCAACGTTTGGATCAGCATTATGGGTTAATTCAAAAGCTTTCTCTATATAATTTTTACCTAAAAGTTTGTAAAAAACAGATTCCCTCATTGAACCATCTTCGTTAAAAGCCTCATTAACTACATCCCATGCATTTATTTTTCCTTTGTACCTTGAAACCAATGTGTAGATATGGTTTTCAAAATGCTTAGTCATTTCTGCTTTACTTTCAATATTTTGCATAAAGTCAGCTAATTGTGAGTGCCAAACAAGTGCATGTCCAACAATATGCATATTGTTTTTTGTACCAAAATCGACATATTTATCAGCAACAGTAAAGTTAAAGTAGTTTGGAGAAGGTTGGATAAACATCCATTTTAGTGAGTTTTCAGGTGTGATTGAATTAAAATTTGTCTCAACTATTCGTTTAGAGTCATTATCAAGATTTAAAATAATATCTTCATTTATTGCGGCACCAATATTAAAAAAACTACTAAAATATTTTTTAAGTGAATCTGAGGAGTTTAAATTATTTCCGTAAGAAAAACCACAGAAAATAATACTTAAAATCAATATTACATTGAAATTATTTAATTTTCTTTTCATATTCTAAGTTATAAAATAATTAATAATTTATTTCTTTAAGAGCTTTAATACTGTCGATGAATTATTTTGAAAATTATATAGTTTAATAAAATAATATCCTTTATTTAAATAACTCACATTGAGTGAAATAACTTTGGAATTCAAATAATCATAGCTAACATGATATTGTTTTCCTGTTAAATCAAATAAATCAATTCTGCTATTTGAATCTGCACCGTAAACAAAAACAATATCATTAGCAGGGTTTGGGTACAAAATTATATTTGGTGTAATTTCATCATCATAATCTACAGAAAAAGTTGAATCTATAAATTCATATGCACCTATGTCTACAACGTCATCAATATTTGAAAAGTCTACGGCTGGCAAACCTTGTTCAACTAATGAAAAATCATCTATATAATAGTCTCCGCCAACTCCATCATTAACTACAGGACCTTTAATGTATAGAAACATGTTATCTGATGTTTCATGTGTATAATCTGAACTAAGCTGTATCCATTCTTCATTAGAAGCTGTTACTGCAGATGTTAAATTATTATAAGTGTTTTGATCAGTGTTTTTTATTGTCATCTGTGTTGTACCTGAGATACCATCAGATAATTTAACCCATACATAAAATGTGTAGCTCTCTCCTACTGTCAATAAGTTTGTTAATACTAATTTAGGACTATGCCAGTTTGATGTTCTATCACTAATTAACAAACTACTATTTCCAGACAAAAAATCATTATAACTTGGAGAAATTGTTGCTCCAAAACCCGTCCAATCATCAGTTGTGTCTTCAAAGCTTGATGACGATATCGCATTTGGAGTAGATGGTCGTAAGGTTCCTATAATATCAGTTAAGGGTGAATGATTCGAATTACCTGCATTAATTGCAGGAGAATCAGATGTAAGTGAAAAATCTGTTGTTGTAATATCTATAGATCCGTTGACAGATGTAGGGGCCGATACAAAAAGTGGATCAACATTTATCAAATTATTTTCTTGTGTAGCAGGCCATGCATAGGTACCATTTTGAAGAATATTATTAACTGCTAATCTAGTTCCTGTAATATCATTAAAAGCTAGTGCTGAATATTCATTATCTCTAGTAACTATAATATTGTTAACGACAGTAGCATTGAAAACACCATTTGCCTTAATTCCAGCTACTTTATTGCTACCTACGTGCAATAACTCACCATGTTCTTGCATTTGAATAATGTTATGAACACCATTAAAATAAAGGGTGTTATTTCTATAAATAGCAGATGCTGAATCAGAATGATCAAAGTTGATACCATTTTTTCCATTATTAACACATATATTATTCTCAAATAAAAAGGTTCCTGCATATCCAGGGTCACTCCTAGTTACATAAAGACCCTGTCCATCTAAAATGTAATCTTGACTGGCTGTTCCATAATTCCCTCCTACATTTCCATTATTATCTGGAAGTTGAGTTACATAAAAAGGTATTCTATTCCAATTGTTGTAAACAATATTTCCACGCATAATCATTTTCACCTCAGAACCATTATCTCCTTCAGCTGAAATAGATTCAGCGTAAACAACTGCACTTGATGCTGAAGAAGTCCACCATGTAGTATTGTAAACAGTGTTATTTTCAATAGTAATATAATCACTATCATTAAAACGTATTCCTGATCCAGGAGTGTTATAAACAACATTGTTTCTAATTATGATATTATTATGTGGACCATAACCCCATATTCCTTTTCCTGAAAAATATGTGTGATTATAAGAAGTATTATCATTATCATCTTCAGCAACTAAAATTTTATACTCTCTATCTGCAATAGCTTGTTCGTAGGTTATTGAAGCGGAAGGGCCTTCAATTTCAAAACCTTCTATGATAATATTGTTAGCTCCATTTGGCAGTCTTATACCTCCAGCTCCATCAAATTGAATCTTTGGTGAATGACCATTTAGATTTTTTAAAATTATAGGCGATCCATTTAAACCAGATTGATTAAAATTTACGACAGGACTATTATTTAAAGATGTTCCATTTAAACCACTACCATAATTATTATTTTGATATAAACCATCCATAACTAAGATTGTTGTACCAGGATTTGACTCAGAGATTGCTTTATTTATAGTTTTAAAGGGAGAGGATTCTGAACCAGAATTAGAATCTGAGCCTAACGGCTGAGAAACATATAATTCTTGAGAAAAAACTAATGTAATTGGAACAAAAAATATAAAAGCAATTAACTTTTTACTATAAAATAAATTACTAAAACTCATTCTCTATTTATTAAAATATTATTTATTTTTCCAAATAATCTTTATTGACAAAATCTCTCATAATTTGCAACTTCTTACTGTACTTTTTTACTAATTCTTTATTTATTGAGAGTTTAGAAATATCTGTATTTTGCTTTATGTCTTTTTTCATATCATAAAGCATATTACCTAAATATTTTTCACCTCTATAAAATTCAGTATATGAGTAATTTTCATCTACTATTGCTTCTCCCTCTTTATAACGTGTATAAATTTCATTCTTAAGTCTAATAGATGGGTTATTTAATACTGGAGTTAAACTCTTTCCATGAATATAACTTGGTGGAGTTATTTGAGCAATTTCACATAAAGTTGGGTAAATGTCAACAAGTTCTGTGAAAGAATCAGTCTTTTTATTTTGCACATAATTAGGTGAAGAAATAATAAGTGGGATTTTCGCAGCTTCTTGAAATGTGCTGTGCTTACACCAAAATCCATGTTCTCCTAAAAAATAGCCATGATCGCTCCACAATACAATTGTTGTATTTTCTCTCAAACCTAGTTCATCTAATCCATTAATTAATTCTCCAATAAGTACATCCATGTAAGTAACACTGGCATAATAACCATGTATTAAATTCTTTGAAAGCTCATCACTTAACAATCCTTTACTTGGAATATCTAAATACATACCACGTAACTCTGCAGAATCATGCTGAGCATGCATTGCTATGTAAGGAGAATTTGTTGGCTGATAAGGGTTGTCAGCTAATTGAATTTCACTATGATCATACATATCCCAATATTTCTTTGGTTGAATGAACGGTAAGTGGGGAGAAACATATCCCACAGCCATAAAAAATGGTTTATTTTCATCCTTTAAAATTTTAAGCTTATTTAAAGCTCTTTTTGTGATTTTTCCATCATTATATGCATAATCATCTACTTCAGGGTATTCAAAAGCAGGACCTTTTCTACCATGTTCACCAATTTCTCCATTACGTTTTCTTTCTACAGAAACTGGGTCTTGATAATCTGCTTGGTGCGCTCCTCCATCAGTTTCTGACCAGTATTCTGCAGTATCATCAGAGTGATGATAAATTTTTCCATAAGAAATTGTCTCATATCCGTTTTCTTTAAATATTTGATTTAATGAAATAGCATCAGGTGTGTCAATTGAGGCTCTTGAAGTATAATCATTAAAACGAGATTGACTTGGTCTGATTCCAGTCATTAAACTTGCACGACTAGCACCACATACAGCAATGTTAGTAAATGCGTTATTAAATTGTATTCCTTCAGAAGCAAGTTTATCAATATTTGGAGTAATCATTTTTTTAACTCCGTAAGAATTAATCTCAGGTCTAAAATCATCAACTGAAATAAAAAGAAAATTATGCTTTTCGTTATTTTGTCCAAGAAAAGTATTGCTGTGAAAACTTAATACAACAATTAATAGTATTAGTTTGAGTTTATATTTCATACAACTAAATTAAATTAATATTGAAAAAAAATATAGTAAAATTAGATCGATTACTATAATATTTGAGATTAATAATTAAATGACAGAAAATTATTGGTAGTTTAATTTAATTAATGTTTGAGATAGTTGAAGCTTTATAACCAATTTTAATTGCTCTAGTTGCTAATTTTTGATTGGATGAAAGATCAAAAGGTTTGTTATATAATTTCCAATTTTGTGAACCAATTTGAGCTCCAATTTGATATCCGATGGATGATCCCTTTGTTTCACATTTAAGCGAAACAACATTGTCTGAAACAGTAATTTCTACAGGTTTGGTAATTGGTTGAATCATATTTGGCCAAAATTCATTTATCAATTCTGATTCATTTGTAAAACCCTTATCATCAATTTCATATTGCCAAGTGTTTAAAGCATTTCTTAATTCAATCAATTTATCTTTATAATCAGGATTATTTGCAATATTATCAACTTCGTACGGGTCAAATTTCAAATCATATAATTCTTCATCTTGTTTCGATTTCATAAAAATATATTTTGAATCTCCAATCAATTCATCGTCTCTATCCATCTGAATAATTTTCTTATTCATAGATATTTGTTCACGATATTTATTTCTGTAAATTAATGGGAGTTCAGGCATGAAGTTTTTAATATAAACAAACCTACCATCAATAACAGACCTTTGCATGTCAGTAGATTCATCAAATCTATCAGCTGATCCAAAAGCATAATTTCTTGGTTTTGTCTTATACTTTCCTAAAAAAGCCTTACCATCTAAAAAAGAAGGTGGTTTGATTCCTAAAAGAGACATTGTGGTTGGACCCAAATCCATTAATGATACGATTCTGTTATCAACTTCTCCAGATCTATAACCGTCAGGAAATCGAATAATTAAAGGAACCTTTAATCCACTGTTTCCAACAGCTCTTTTTTGTCTAAGAAGATTTCCGCCGTGATCACTCCAGAAAAATATTATGGTTTTATCTAAAAGATCGTTCTTTTCTAAATCACTAATTATTTCACCTACTTGTCTATCCATTTCCTGAATATTAGAATATTTAATTGCTATATCATTTCTAACTTCTGGTATATCAGGGTAATAGGCAGGTATTTTTAAAATATCTTTATTTACTGTTATTGGTTCATTTTTCCTTAGCCATATTCTAGATTCATGGGTAACCATCAAATTTTTTACATAAAAAAAAGGAGTATTTTTAGGTCTATCCTTGTAAGATATATTTCCGCTAACTTCATCCCATGCAGTAAATGGAGAATTAAATTGATAATCACATTTATTATTATTAATGCAATAGTAATTTTCATTTCTTAAATACTCTGTAAAAGCTTTAATGTTAGTTGGAGTAACAACTTCATATTCAGGAACATTTATACCAGATTTATCAATAACTCCTTTATTTTGCTTGTAAGTTAACTTATCTGGATCTTTGTATGTATAAAAGTTACCAGTTCTCATATTATGAGCTCCTAATCTTGCGGGGTACATCCCTGTGATTATAGAAAATCTACTTGGAGCACAAACTCCAACTGTGGAATAAGCGTTGGTGTATTTAATGCCTTCTTCGGCTAATTTATCAATGTTAGGGGTTGAAATTTCTTTAACTCCATAAGAGCTTAAAACTGGTCCCATGTCCTCACAAGAAATCCATATAACATTTAACTTTTCATCTGATGTCTTAGAATAAGAATTTAACGAATAAATAAAAGTTATAAATAATAATAATTTTAAAAAATTATTAATAGTGTAATTCGATATAATCATTTTCATTTAATTTATTTTCTAAATCTACACTAACATTATTCCATTTAGATTTTCTATCCAAAGGATGTAAAGTTGGTTTTATTAAAGGCATTTTATGTGTGATTAAAATGTCATTTTGAGAAATCATCCAGTTTTTAAGAGCTAACTCAAGTTTATTTTTTACTTGTAGATATTTGATATTATTTGCTAAATTATTTTTTTGAAAAGGATCTTTTTCTAAGTCGTAAAGTTCTTCGAAAGGTTTGTTAGGGAATGATTTTGCACCAATTTCAATAAACTGATTAACTACTTCATTATCTCCTAAATTATTTTTATAAACTTCAATTGAATTGAAATTTTTAATGTATTTAAATTTCTTTTCTCTAACCATTCTAGATGGAAAAACTTTACATTTTTGAATATTTTGCATGGTAGACAAACCATATATATATTCATGTATTTCTTTTTCATCACCCAATAAAGTTTTATAAAAACTTGATCCATCAATATCATTGGATATTTGAGCTCCAATAATATCTAAAAAGGTAGGAACTACATCAACGAAGGAAAGAACAACATCTGATTGAATATTAGCCTTAATCTTCTCTGGCCATCTTACTATAAAAGGAGCTTTAAGTCCTTGCTCAGAAAGCCCCCATTTTCCTGAAATACCATGATCTGCAGCATAAATAAATAAAGAATTATTTTTTAAATTATATCTGTCAACTATATCTAAAATTTTATTAATTTGAGAGTTATCTTCCTTAATATTTTGATAATATCCAGTTTTGTAATTTGGTATATTTTTTCCTGTGTATGGAAGTTTGAAAATATCTTGACTATTATAATCGTTTGATTTTGGATAAGGGCCATGAGGAAATGTTGAAGCTATAATTATACAAAAAGGCTTATCAACTTTAGATATATAGTTTTCAATTTTAGATATAGGTAAATACCTAGGTTTAGAGTTTCCAATTTTAATTAAATCTAAATACCTAGACCATTTAAATACAGAATTCGGTTTAACATGGCTTTTGCCTGCAAGGACAACCTCATATCCTTCTTTTTCTAAGTATGAAATTATTGTTTCAGTTCCTGGTTTAACTCCTATATGATTAACGAAACACCCATTTTTTATAGGATATTTCCCAGTAAATATCTGCGATCTTGTAGGTGCACATATAGCTTGTCCAGTATAAAAATTATTAAATTTTATTCCTTCGCTGGCTAATCTATCAACAGCTTTTGTATCAACATTTGGATTTCCATAAGTTCCGTAATCTAATTTATCTTGATCATCAGCTAGATAAAAAATAAAGTTAGGTTTTGCTTCAATAGCAATATCTTTAGAATTAATATCAGAAGAAGAAATAAAGCTGAAAAAAGATAAAGAAAAAACAATCAGTATTATTTTGTAAGACAAAATTTTTACACATAATATTTTCCTTAAATTTAAATTTACTTTCATTTTAATAGTTTTATTCAATAGTTAATAAAAATAACAAATATTAATTTTTCAATTGATATATAATTTGTAATTCATAAGTCAATTAATATAATAATTGAAGCAAACAAAAAAAACAATTATCAAATCAAAAAATATAATAATATATATTTTATAATCTGTTAATTTATTACTTAAAAAAATTTGAATTTAGCTAAAAGATAATTATCATTGAATAGATGAAAAATAATATAAAATATCAGATTTTCTTATTTCTATATACTTCTCTGTTAAATTTAGTGTTTAGCCAATATCAAAATAATTATGAATTCATACCATTAAGTGAAGATATAAATCAAACTACTATTTCTACAATTATTAAAGATAATGATGGTATGCTTTGGTTAGGTTCAGCTGGAGATGGGGTTTTCAAATACAATAGTTTAGATTTTAAGACCTATAAAAAAGAAGCCATTAGTAATGTTAACTCACTAAATAGTTCATTCATTCATACTTTGCTTATGGATAATCACAATAATATATGGGCTGGAACTCAGGAAGGTATTAATATTTATGATCGTGAACTGGACAAATTTAATTCTATCAGCTTCAAAGAAAATAATCAAGAAGTTAAATTTGCTACTCACGCAATTAATGAACTTAACGATAGTGTTCTAATAGTTGGTACTCACCAAAATGGACTTTTAAAGCTTAATAAAAACAATTATAAGTTTAAGAGAATTCTTTACAAATCAAACATTTCAGTTTCAAGCTTGTTGATTAATTCAATTGTTAAAACAAATGATGGAGAGTTTTTTGTTGGAACAAATCATGGATTAATGACTTATGACCCATATAATGATGTTTTACAACCAACTAAACTTGATTTAAGCAATAAGTATGAAATTATTAATTCATCAATAGAATCAGTTTTAATTGATAACAATAAAAATATATGGCTTGGAACTTCAAGTAAAGGCATAATTAAAATATCTAAAAAAAATGATATTTATACAATCGAAAACTTAGCAATAACTAAGAAAAGAATTTTATCTCTTTCTCTAAAACAAAATGGAAGAATATTATGTGGAACAGAGAATGACGGCTTATTTGAAATTGATAATAAAAACAATAAAATAGTAAACTATAAATTTGATAAAAATATACCTAACGGAATCAAATCAAACTCAATATGGTCTATTTATTCAGATAACAAAAACAGAATATGGCTTGGATATTTTAATAATGGAATTGATGTTTATAACGAAAGTTATAACAAATTTAAATCCATAAGTAGCATAACAGGATATTCAAATTCCTTAAGCTCAAGTTCAGTAACTGGAATTATCAAAGATGACAGCGATAGATTATGGTTGAGTACTACAGAAAGCGGTGTAGATGTTTATAATGAAAAAACAGGTGAATTTACCAACTTAATTAATAAAAGGAATAATATAGCAAATGGACTAGACAACCTTGAGACCACTTCAATTTATAAAGATTCAAGGGGTAATATATTAATTGGAACCTGGGAGTCAGGATTTTATATTTTATCAAAAAATGGTAAGCGATTTAAAAATATAAAAAAGAATAATAGCAAATTAAAATCTGATAAAGTCATGAGCTTTGCTGAAGATTCCAAGGGCAATATATGGATTGGCACATTTTTTAGTGGTTTGCATTCTTACAATACATATAGTAACAAAGTAACACATTACAATAACTCAGAATTTGTTAAACATAACATTAACACTAGTAATATTCGCAAAGTATTGGTTGACAATAAAGATAACGTGTGGATCGGTACTAGATCAGGGTTATATAGAATTAATAAGAGAGAAAATGAAAATTTTAATATAACTCCATTTAATGATAGATTTAAAACAATCTTAGGTGAAGATATTAGCTCTACCATAGTATTTAGTCTATTTGAAGATGACTCAAATAACATATGGATAGGCTCATTAGACTACGGCTTGTTTAAGTATAATTATAATAATGATAAAATTATTTGGTATAATAATGAAAATGGCTTTATTCATGAGTCAATATCTTCGATCACTCAAGATAAAAACGAAAACATATGGATTTCAGGAAATAAAGGGCTAACAAAATTTAACCCTACTGAAAACCTATTCACAAATTTTAATAAAGAAGATGGATTGTCTTCAAATAAATTTAACTATAATTCTGTATTTCAAGATGCAGAATTATTATATTTTGGTGGTTTAAATGGTGTAAATTATTTTAATCCAGAAAATATTCAATATAATGAAGAGTTACCTCAGATTTATTTAAAAGATCTTAAGCTAGCTAATGAATTAGTATTAATAGATGATATAAAATCTCCTCTTAAGAAATCATTAAGTACGACAGACAAATTAACATTAAATTACAATCAATCATTCTTTAGTATAGAATATGTAGGGGTAAATTATACTAGAAGCGAAAATAACCAATATGCATATCTTCTTGAGGGTTTTGATGAAAAATGGAATTATGTAGGTTCAAAAACTAATGCTACTTTCACAAATGTTCCTGCTGGTAATTATATTTTTAAAGTTAAAGCTTCTAACAATGATGGCCTTTGGAATGAAACCCCTACAGAGTTAAATATAGAAATTTTACCAGCTTGGTGGAATAGTAATTTAGCTTGGTTAGTCTACTTATTAACTTTAATGACTATATCATATTTATCTTACAGAGTTATAATCGAAAGAATAAGAGAAAGAAGAACATTAAAATTTGAAAGAGAGGAGCATAAGCAATTAGAAGCTCTAAACTCAAAAAAAATACAATTCTTTACTAATATATCTCATGAATTTAGAACACCATTAACACTAATACTTAATCCCTTAAATGATATAATTAAAGGGGATTTCAACAGTTTGTCTGAAGCAACAAAAAATAAGTTAAAAATTATTCATAAGAACTCAAATAGATTGTCTAGACTTATAAATGAACTTATGGATTTTAGAAAACTACAGTTCAATAAGATGTCTATAAATGCTTCAAAAATTGATCTAATTCCATTTATTGAAGAAGTTTCAAGCCATTTTGAAGAAGAAGCCAATGAAAAAAATATAATATTATCTGTTGATTACTTAGAGAAGCCTATAAACGTTTGGGGTGATCCATCTATGTTAGAAAAAATAATATTTAATTTATTATCTAATGCATTTAAAGTTACCCCCACTAACGGGATGGTATCCATATACATAAATAAAAAAAATACAAAAGTAAATTTTCCGTTAGTTGATTCTGAAAAATTATTAGACTGTATTGAAATAATTATTGAAGATACTGGAGCTGGTATAAAAAAAGAGAATATTAATAAAATATTTGACAGATTCTATCAAGTTACAGAATTTGACAAGCAATATTACGGAGGAACCGGAATTGGACTAGAAGTAGTTAGAAACTTTATAGAATTACACAAAGGTAAAATTGAAGTATCTAGTAAATTAAATATTGGTACTCAATTTAAAATACAATTACCAACAGGTAATTCACACTTAAAAATTATAAATAATAAAGAGAGAGTTAAACTTAATACAAATGATAATTTAATAACTAAGTTAACTGCTATTGAGAGTTCAAATAACAAATCTAAAGATAAAAAACTTCTAATTATTGATGACAATTCGGAACTTAGATCATATCTAAAAAATGAATTGAGTATAAGTTACAATATTTTACTCGCTGAAAATGGTAAAATAGGATTTGAACTTGCTAACAAACACATTCCTGATATTATTATTACAGATGTCATGATGCCTGTTATGGATGGTATTGAACTATGTAAAATGATTAAAAATGACTTAAGAACAAGTCACATTCCTATAATGATGATTACAGCTAAAGGGATGGAAATTGATAAAATTAAGGGAATTGATTCTGGTGCTGACGTTTACCTTCAAAAACCATTTAACATGAATGTGTTAAAATCGCATTTGAAGCAATTAATTTCAACTAGAAAAATTCTTTTCAAAAAATATCTAAGCGGAATTGATTTTTCTGAAAATACAACATCTCTAGATCAAGAATTTATTACAAATGTACTTAACTACATAAACAAAAATATTAGTGACAATAATCTAAATGTTGAAAATCTTGCCGATGAACTTTTGCTTAGTAGAAGTAAATTATACAGAAAAATAAAAGCTTTAACAGGGTTGACTGCAAATGAATTCATCAGAAATGTAAGGTTAGAAAAATCAAAAGAAATTCTTGAAAATTCAGAATTTTCAATAAGTGAAATATGTTACAAAGTAGGTTTCTCCTCCCCTTCTTATTTTACAAAATGCTTTAAACTTCAATATGGAGTTCTTCCTAAAGAGGTAAGAGAAGATAAAACTAATTAAGAATGAAAAATATTTTTAAAGTACTAATCTGTCTAACTTTAATTGGTTGTGAAACAAGTATTCCTTCAACCCCTGAAGGTATGGTTTGGATTCCAGGTGGAACTTTTGAGCAAGGGGCTCTAGACAGTGATCAATATGCAATGCAACATGAAAAACCACGCCATAAAGTTAAAATTGATGGATTTTTTATGGATGTTACGGTTGTAACAAATAAAAAATTTAAAGAATTTATAAATGAAACAGGCTATATAACAGTGGCCGAAAGAGCAGTTGATTGGAATGAAATTAAGTCGCAACTTCCGGAAAACACACCTAAACCTCATGACTCAGTTCTAGAGCCTGGATCTTTAGTTTTTAAAAAATCTAAAGTTCCACTAGATAACCTAAATGATTTTTTTCAATGGTGGAAATGGAAAATTGGTGCAAATTGGAATAATGTTACAGGAGATAAAAATAATATAAATATTATACAAGATGATCTGCCAGTTGTACATGTTTCATATGAAGATGCTCTCGCATATTGTAAGTGGGCTAACAGAAGACTACCTACAGAAGCAGAATGGGAATATGCCGCTCGAGCTAACAAAAAAGATAATATTTTTACTTGGGGTAATAATATTAATGAGCTTCATACCAATGCTAATACCTGGGAAGGAGATTTTCCAGTTACAAACTCACAAAAAGATGGTTATGAAAGACTAGCACCTGTAAAAACATATCCAGCCAATGATTTTGGCCTCTTTGGAATGGCAGGTAATGTATGGGAATGGACCAGTGATTGGTATAACGTTAATTATTACTCTGAGTTATCTAACACAAAAGGTGTTTGTGATAATCCTGGAGGCCCTTTAAAGGCTTATAATCCAAATAATATATACATACAGGAAAAAGTTATCAAAGGCGGTTCTTTTCTTTGTAATCAATCATATTGCATCAGCTACAGAATATCTGCTAAAATGGGTACTAGCCCAGACTCTTCGTTAGAACATTTAGGATTTAGAACAGTAGCTACAAAAAAGATGATTAAATAAAAAAAGATGAATAATTTTTAATTAATAGAGTCTTTTAAAAATAACTAATAAGACGAACTCTAAAATTTAAGACTGGATTCCAACCACTACTCGAATTGCCATTAGCAAAATTTAAAACATAACCTTCGATAGAAGACCAATATGGACCATCAGCAAAGTTGCCTATATTATCTGCTCCTTGACCTATTGAAAAATACATTGTTTCTAACTGACTAATACTTGGAACAAACCAGCCGTTTGATTCTAATTCCATAGCTTCCCAATACCTCATTGCTCCAGAATCTACATTCATAGCAATCATACCACCTTCTCCATTTCCAGTTTGAAAAACAATTCCACCAGCATACATATCGCCAATTTGAAGGTTTAAAGTATCTGGCTCATCACTATCTTCTTTTGAGCAGCTAAAGACAAAAGGAATAAACAATAAAAGGAGTAAATATTTTTTCATATGCTAATACAATATATAAAAAAAGCCGCTCTAAATTAATAGAGCGGCTTTTTATATTGGTTAAAGTTAAATTATCTAATGATTAATTTAGATG
>ENA-ORDR01000647-ORDR01000647.1-marine-metagenome-genome-assembly--contig:-NODE-647-length-17418-cov-10.256156_pt1 | contig 17418 bp, 17 predicted proteins | sample MGYA00240993_ERZ508538 | MGnify/ENA primary metagenome ERZ508538 (study PRJEB26207, sample SAMN05421999) | marine metagenome | isolation source: Monterey Bay, California, USA | place: USA:Monterey Bay... | reverse complement strand
TCTGAAGATTCTTTACCTGACTTTTTCTTTTTGGTTGCTTTCTTTGGCTCATCTTTAGTTTTTGTAGTTGATATTTTTTCTACCTTATCGGTCATTCCTAAATCTTCATAAGCATACGCTAACTCCTCTTGAGTTGCTATAGCCCACTTAATCTTAAAATCACCTTTATAAGTTGTTCCTACTGATAATTTTGCTTTATATTCTGCCATAACTGTATATATTTTTAAGTGTGATAAATCTACAACTTTTTTTGTATTACAATCACACATATTATTAAAAAGATATTAATAGGGAAATGTTGTTAAACTTTTTACGAACAAAGTCCAACCTATTTCTATATCTTTAATTATTATGCTGCTGTAGTTGCAGTTAATGCTGAAGTATCAACAGTAACAGTACCTATATACTTTCTAGGTAACTCAAATTGTCTTGCAGTTAAAGTAATTGTCATTCCACTTTCATCAGAATAAGCAGCACCTGTACCACCTTCCATACTTGCAAGATTCAAATAAGTTTGATTTTTTGCCTGAACATCCTCATTTGCATATTTCTCACTAGCACCAATCACCCACCAAGAACCATTAGTATCTTTTACTGCACCCATCATACAAGTGTCCAACATTGCTTGAAATTCTGCAAATCGGTCATTGTTAATTTGTGGTACCATAAATGATAATGTACACTCAAAAGCAGTTGAGCCGTTTTCTTTTGTTGCGTTTACTGATAATGCACCTGTTTCATTTTTGTTCTCAAAAACAAACCATGCAGCAGCAGAAGAACTTGTAAGAATACTATCAATATCATGCTCACCTACACCGTTTCCGTAAACAACTGCATCATTAGTAGTCCAAGACCTTAATAGTATCTGAGTGATACCACCTGTTGATTGTAAATTACTACACTCAACGCCTATACCTTTATCTATTGCCATTTTTTATTATTTTATTAGTTATTTAAAAGTAATTAAGAGGAGGCTTTTACACCTCCTCTATCATTACATTATTGTTATATTAAAAGTCCCCATTGAACAAGAGAAGAATACAAATACTGTACACCTAACTTGAAGTAACCTCTGAAGAACATTTTTTCTTCTAAGTCATCATAAAATACTTTAAATGAACCTTCTGGGTCTGTTACATCAGAACCGATAATTAAGTTCTCAACTGCACAGTAACATATACCATTAGAAAAGTTCGCACCACCATTTACAAATAAATCAGGGTTAGTGTCTGCTAAGATAGTATCCCATTCGTACATAGCCACAATCTCAACACCTCTAAACATTACTCTAGGCATCCCATCTACTGTGTTAGCAATCGCTAAAGAAGAACCATTACCTTCTAAGTTTGCCATATAAGCATTGTAAATCTGTGGAGTTACAAAAATCTTCTTTTCAGAAGCAGGTACTTGTTGTAATGCTGCTGCTGCCCCATCATATACATTTGTAATTAAACTCATTGCATCTCCTGCTGTTGGTGCTGCTGCAGTTCCGTTAAAAGTAATTACAGTTTCAGCCTTCATTAATTCCATCCAACCATCAAAAGCAGTATAACCTGCTACTGCACCTGCTACATCACCACCCCATGCTAATCTTACTACATCTTGTGCGATACCTTTTACTGCTCTGTTTACGATTGCATCTCCTAATTGAGTTCCCTCAACATTCATTACATCTACACCAGAACGATACATTTCCTCAATATAAGTTCCAAAGAACTCATCAGTACATTGCTCTAAAGCAACTCTACATCTACCTGCAGTAATTACTTTATCATCAATGTTAAACTGTACTACTGGGTCTTGACTTGATGCTGAACACGCCGTATATGGTTGTACAATTTTTGTTAGAGCAGCAGAAGTGTAAACATTCATTTTATGTTTAACATTAGGAATAACTCTATAGTTACGCATAATATCTTCACTTCTAAATACTGGCTCGTAGAACAATTCGTTTAGGTTAGCACCGCTATAAGTTGCGATACCACCATCATTTGCTACATTTCCTGTTGCCATTTTTTTTTATTTTTTTAATTATTAAATTTGTTTCTTACTCTTAATGCCATTGCTGCATAAAAACCTGCATTAGCATCTTCTTTTTTGTTCTCAACTACTGCAGGGTCGCTTTCAGTTTCAATTTCTGTACCTTTAGCATCTGCTTTGTTGATTTTAGCGTTTAACGCTTCAACTTCTACTGTTAAAGTTTCGTTAGTTCCTTTTGAAGCAACTAATTCTTCCTCTAACAAAGAAATTTTGTTTGATAATTCAATGTTACCAGTTTCAAACTCAGAAATCTTATTCATGATTTCATCATTATCTCCTAAATTAACAGTTATCATAGTTTGTTCAGCAACATCTTCAGAAACCTTTACATCACCTTTTACAGCAGTAACAATCTCCTCAACTTTGTTGTTAAACCATTCTTTTAACTCGTTAGTCATTTTTTTGTTATTTATATTAATACTTAATTTATTCTGTATTTCTTCTTGTGTGATGTTCTTAAATTTAGAAACATCATACTTTGCAGCCACTTTAATAGAATCAGAGATAGTGTCAATAAAACCTAACTCATACGCTTCATTAGCATTTAGCCAAGTTTCTTCATCCATCATCTCAGCAAGAGCATCATAAGATAATCCTGTCTTTTTCATATAAATGTCCGTAAGTTCACTTGTGATTTTATCAAGAGTATCTGCAGTTTTTCTCATATCTTTTGACTCACCCATTGTTCCACCCCAAGCGTTATGTATCATAAATAAAGAGTTTTCTGCCATTACAACCTCATCAGCACCAAGAGCAATAATAGTAGCAATACTTGCTGCTATACCCTCAATATAAACTGTAGTTTTAGCATCTCTCCTTTTGATTACATTATACATTGCCATACCATCAAATACATCTCCACCTAAACTGTTAATGCGTAAATTGATAGGCATATCTTTTAATCCTTTAATGTCAGTAATAAACTCTTGTGCAGTTACACCATAAGTTCCTATTTCATCAAAGATATAAATGTCAGCAGTTTTATCTGCCTTGTTCTGAATGTTATACCATTTTTCGTTCATAGGTGCAAAAATATAATTAAAAGAAATTAATTTTACCTAATTTTCTTACAAAACTTTTAGTATGTGATATTATTAGATGGGATTGCCTTCTTTCTTTCTTTGTAAACTATGTTCTGGGCTTGACTTTCACTTATCTTATATTTAATAGATAAGTCCATCCAAGTGTAAGTTCTACTCCCTTTATTACCAACTAACATTCTATCAAAGTCAGCAATAATCATATAATTTCTTACTCTTTTTGGCTCTATTATGCCTTTCTCAACAAGATGTCGTATCATATCCTTGCAAGTTGGTGATTGACCAAATCGCTTTTCTAATTCAACTCCACAAATATCAATAAAGTCTTTAACTACATCTACCTTATTTTGTCTTTCTTTTTTTTGAGGCATTTTTCTTTTTAGGTGTTTGTTCGGCTTCAATCCACTCATCCATCATGGTATTCCAAAACTTACAAACTGCTGCCCTGCAAGAAGTACATTTAATATCTTGTTTGTTTTTAGGGAATAACAAGTGCCATTCTGCAAACATTATATTAAGTGATTCAGAGTGATAGGTAGTGAAATTTTTAGTATAATTCATGTTAGTGATAACAGCATCTGTCATCATGCTTCTTTTTTGCTTACTGTAATTTTCAGCGATTTCTTTAAAATTCATTTGTAAAGTTTTACCATTTATTTTTAGGACATTTACCAAAAAACTCTTTTGTTAATGATGTTTTTGCATCTAGGAAACACTTACATTCAGCACATCTTGCACCTCTTGTTATCTTTGGTTTCTTTAGTAACATAAAGTTTCGGTAAAAACTACAACTTTTACATATATCTAATCTCTCTAACTTAGTCTTTTTATCAACAAACATTTGTTTATTTCTTTGATTATTAAATTGTTGCCTCAGATTGTATTACACTTACTGAGTTTTGACTATCAGTAATATCTGCTTCAACTACTACTACTTTACTTGAACCTCCCATTGCACCCATCATTTGATTCTGACCTATTGCATTGAATTGTTGTTGGCTAAATGAAGGTTGATTAAGAAGTCCACCATCTGCAAACTTAACACCACCTCCTGCAGCGTTCATTGCTGATAATTGACTACTAAACATTGCTGTACTTCTTTTATTTATAACAGCCTCACCACCTTCTAGTTCAACCACTCTACCTCCTACTGCAAACTTCTCACCACCTTGTGCGTGTGATTTACCATGTACCATACCACCATTTGCAAAAGTTTCTATAATACCACCATCTCCAAAAGAATCTTTCATTGCTTTAATATTAGCAAGTAATGATACAACAGTTCCTATTGTACCAGCCATTGCTATTAGATTATAAGGGAATATTAATGTTGATTGTGTAGTTACTCCTTTTGCAGCCAATGAAAGTGCTTCAATATTATTTGCTATAGCAGCAGCAGCAGATAACTGAATACCTGCTTTTCTAATACCTTGCATTTTTTCATCTTCACCTGCTAAGTTTATAAGTTGGTCGCCTAATTGAGCAACTCCATCTATTTGTTCTTGTCTATCTGCTATTTCTTTTGCTGCATCATCTTCTTTCTTTTTTGCAGCAGTAGCCTCTGCAACAGCCTTCTCAGAAATCATCCTTAATTCATTGTCTAGTATAGTACCATTAATAGCAGAAACATCTTCACCATAAGCAATGTGAAGATTCTTCATATTCTCAAGATGTGTTTGTTCTGCCTCAAAAGCCATTAAATCATAAGTTTCTTGAGTTATTTGTTCGTTAATAAGAAGTTCCTTATGTATATTTTCAAGTTCTTGTGATTCTATATTTATTGCATCTTTCTTGTCTTTAAATTCTTGTTTCTCTAATGCTAATGCTTCTTTTCTATCTTTTGCTTTTTCTCTTTTAATTTTTGCTGCTGCTTTTTCTTCATCTCTTATCGCTTGTTGGTCTGATTGAAATTGCTGTGCATTAGCAGTTTCTACTGCAGTAGTTTCTTTCTCCTTTTGAACTTTAACTTCTTCTGCTAAATCTTTTATCGCTTGTTCTGTTGCTTCAAGTATCTGAATTTTTTGTGTAAGTTTTTTTTCTTCTTCAGTAATCTCCTCTCCGTTTTTTTGAATTAATCCATTCAAGCCTTGCACCCGCCCATCTTCAGTTAGTTTAGTTATTCTATCTTGTGATTCTTCAACTGCTGCTTTTTTTCTCCTTAAAGTTTTCTTTAGAAGATGCATTTCTTCATATAATTGCCTAGAGTATTTAGTAGACCCCTCTCCTCTATCTTTGATTAACTTGTTTGTTTCTTCTTTTGCTGCTTTTGAAGCATTAACAAACATATCTGTTGCAACATCCTCAGTACTCTTTAAGTCATCTGACCATCCATTTAATATGAAAGTCCAAGTTTTAACAGCAGTTCTAAGCATATTAGATACATTACTAGAGCCTGTCATAATTGCTATCTGGAATCCCTCCCATGCAGATTTAGCAGTAATTATATCACCCTCTAAGGTGTCAGCCATAATATCAGCCATCTCTTGAGCAGCACCATTAGCATCTTCTAAAGCATCTGTCAGGTCTAAAATAGAATCAGTACCATTAACCATTGTCGCAAATGCTGCCACTTGCCTCAAATCAACAAGACCCATTATCTCCTCATTAGATAATCCTTCTTCATTTAATTGGATTAATGCTTTTTCTAAATCTGCACTACTCTTAACTGTAAATCCTAAATGTTGAGATAAATCAGAGGAGGAATCTTGCATTTTCAAAAATATATTCCTCATAGATGTACCTGCAATAGAAGCCTCAATACCTGCATCAGTTAATTTACCCATAACTGCTGCTGTACTCTCAATAGATACCCCTGCACCTGCTGCAATAGGTGCTACCTTAGTCATGGATGTTTGCCACTTCTCAATATCTAAAGCAGAACTTGTAAACGCTACAGCCATTACATCAACTACTCTTTCAGTTTCACTAGCATCTAAATTAAAACCTCTTACTGCAGCACCTGCCACTACTGCTGCTCTCGCTAAATCTGAACCTGTTGCTGTCGCTAATCTTAATGTTGCTTCTTGAGCATCTAATATCTCGGAAGTTGTAAATCCTAACTTAGCATAGTTCATTTGCAATTCCCCTACTTGTGATGAAGTAAAGAATGTAGTTCTACCTAATTGTTTTGCTGTAGCATTTAGTTTCTTAAAGTCCTTCTCAGTAGCACCAGTTGTTGCTTTAACTTTAGCCATTTGAAACTCAAATTTCTTAAATGTGTTTATTGCACCCCCTATAACCTTATTAATAGTTGCAAAAGCAGTAGCAGCAGCAAGTGCTTGAGTAGCCATCTTTTTTAATTCCTTCTGAAGGTTACCTGTTTTTTTAGTTGCTTTTTCTGTTTTATTAGATAGTCCAACTAATTGCTTATCCCCTTTTACTACTACCTGAACTACAATTTTCTCTGTATTTGCCATATTATTATATATTAACTAACTTTTGCTTTTGTATTATTTTTAATTTTTTCTCTAATCATACTTGCTACATCTTCACCTATAGATGGTGCTAATTTGATTGCTACTTGTTTACTAAACTTATTTGCTACATATCCTGCAAAGTTTGTTCTTCTTAAATTATTCCCCTCTGTCCAAAACACATAAGGCTGACCATATCCTTGCCTTAATAATTTAGCGTATATTCTTGTTATTGATGCTGAAGTTGCTTTTATACCTTTCTTTGCTCTAGCCCAAGATGCTATTGCATTGTAATTAGGAGTCTTAGCAAACTTAGGATTATTAACAGCCTTCCAATAATCAACAGATGAGGTTATATTTAAAGTTTGACCTTTAACTTCATAATTCAACCCTCTACTCAATCTACCTGTAGCATTATGCTTTTGTGCAATAAGTTCTTTCTGCAAACCCACCTTTAGCATTTGCCCAACACCCTTTAACTTCTTTAATGTCTTTTTGAATTTAATCATCAGATACTGTTTGGTTTGTAGTTCTTCTTAATATTTTATGGTCATTACCATACTTATCAGTAGCATAAACAGGTACTAAGTATTCTTGCTTTTCTTTTATTGATATACTTACTACTGGAACAACAACAGAAGATGTTGAGTCTGTTGTAAAGTACAACTGAATAATATCATTAGCAGTTTCGGCAGTAAATGTTGATGTGATAAGTGATGTAGATGTGTTACTAAAAGGATATGTTATTGATGTTGATGATATTTCTGTAAAACTATCACCAATAGGTCTGTATGTTTTTACATACAAAGTACCTGCACTAGCACCAATAGCACCCTGAATTGATATTTCATATTCATTACCTCTAATTAAATTTAATTTTTGATAAATACCACTATATGATGGTAATCCACCAGTTTTTTGACCATAGAAAACAAAAGCACCAGAAGAAGATGTAGGTGCTGATATTGATGTGTATGGAGAGCCACTTGTATGATACCTATACCATCTTCCAATATCAGATGCAGGACTATTTATTAAAGCATCAGTATGTGGGTCTGCTGCTGTTGTAGCATAATCTGTGTCTGACCCAAGTTGAGTTCCGTAATCAACAGCATTTCCCCAATTCATATACTCCCCATTATAGGTTGTTATACTAGAAAATACATCTAATCCACTTTGCTGTGCTATTCCTCTACTTGATATTTGTTTGTTGTCTTTCATACTTTATATTATAAGTCATTTACATACACATTGCTATCTATCCTTGCCCATCAAAAGGGTCATCATCAACTGCACCATCCTGACCATTCCAACCACCCCATTCTGTATCACCATCAAAAGGTGGTGCTGTCGCTGCGAATGTTCCAAGTTGTAACCATTCAATTAATTCTACTTTTGTAGATTGATTTTTATTTGGCTGATAATCAACTACTTTATTTATCCTCCAATAAACACCATCTATATTAATTAATTTTGTAAAATCTAAATCAAGAATGTCTTTTACTTTCAAATCAACATAAATAGTTCTTAGTCTTGGTTTTGCTTTTAACATCTCAAACATAGTTTTGTAATATGTTTCAAATAAACCCTTACCCGCTACGCTAGATGCATACACTCCTGTTGCATCATTATAGTCTTTTATATTGACATTACCATAAGATAATATTGGACTTGAAATACTATCTCTATTAATTGATGTTGCTTGAGGGTATATATTTGATGTTATAGAAAGGTTGGATGCACTTGCTAATATAAATCCAAATTCACTTTCCCAAGTTTGAACCTTTGCGAGTTTAATATCTTCTGCTACAGTAGGTGGTGAGTATTTATTCCAATACAATAATCTTGGTAAAAACTCAAAACCTTTATCTGGTCTAGAGGAATTATTAGCAGATACATCTTCTTCCCATAAACAAGCAGAATATGCTGTGTCTAATTTCACACCTGCAGGTGTGCCTGTACTGTCTTGGTCTTTAGCATTATAAGTACCTGCAAAAAATGGGTTTTCATACTTGCTTTCACCTTTCTCAAAAGTTTTAGGTAGTGTTTCTTGATATGGATATTCATCTTTTATCCCATCCCAATATTGCTCACCTCTCGCCTCCACTTTCTTATCTTTGCTATCTGATTTATATTTAAAAATAACATCTCTTTTTAAATCACTTTTAATCCATTTATCTTCTATCTGTTTACTTCTATCTAATTTATAAGTCCAATCTATTGCGTGGGCATAATCCTTATAGAAAGTATCAAATGGCTCTATACTTACAACTCTAGCACTTTCATCTGTACTAATCTGAAGATTAAATGCGTGTGCAACACCCTTAACAAAATCTATCTGCTTGTAGTCAGTATTAATTACTTCTTCTAAATCATAAGTTTGACCATACTCAACTCTATTAGGGTTAATTTGAATATTAAAATTGCTAGAACTTCCTGCTTTAAAGAAAATCCAAACCAAAAATTGTTGCCAACTTCTTTGCGAACAATATAACCTAGTGCCTAAAGTTATTCTTACTTTATCATTTTTATTTAACCAAAGTCCCTGCATATCAATACTAGGCATATTTGCGTAAGAAGTTGAAGCATCTGTGTTCGAATCTACATCTTGATTTATTGTATGGCTGTAATTAGATAAATCTATTATGTTCCAACTGCTCTGTCCTGCTGTTTGAACTTCTAAGTTTATCCTAGCGTGAATTGTGTTTATCAAAACATCATCACTTCCACCCTTATATGCTCTTGCAATTTTTGATTGTATTCCATTTAATGTTATATCATAATAACCATACTCTCCTATTGTTATATAATGATTAGCAGAATCTACATAAGACCCTTCATCTAAAGTTACATTAAGATTTGTCGCCCCATCTATATCTAGTAATTTTCTACCTGCACCATTCCAATAATAATTACCCTCATCTTGCTCTAAACTACCATTATAAAGCCTTTGAATACCATTTTCTGTAATTACACCAAACCCTGTACCTGTTGCACTCATAGAAACTCCATTTGTAAAATCACTCTCTACAGAAAACTCATCATACTTTTCTTCAGGATTGTTATATTTAAAATTAGGCAATAACCATACCAACTTCTTAAACATATCTGTTTCCATAAAAGTTGAGTTTATTTTATAGCCATCACCTGCCTTTGCAAATATCTTTTCTAATGTATCTTTAATAAATATTGCAGGTCGCCAATCTGGAGATGGCAGAGGTGTTCCATAACTACCAACAGTATTAAAAAAACCATAATAACCAATCTTAGCAACAGTTCCTGTTTGATTATAGTCATAAGCAGTATCTAATAGTTGTATTGTTCTTGGCTCTCCATCAGAATTGTATTTACCATAAGATGTTATCGGATATACTATTGGAGGGTCTGAAGCAGCAGCAGCAGCATCACAATCTTCATGTTGCCAAGTAGCCATAATGTTTGTTTTATTGTATGCTAAGTCTTTGCTATTAGCACCCCAATCTATAACATCCATATACTTGTTAGATAAATCATCAGCCCAACTTATATTATTACCAAAAAATACGCAATTATAATAAGATGGTGTTTCGCCATAACCCCCAATTCCTGTAATCTTAATCAGTCCTTTTAAAGAATAAAGATTATTTATAAGTATTCTACATTTTTTATTCTCAGTAAGATTTACATCAGTATCTATATTGGCAATATAAGAATGTTTTAATAACTTATTATTATTCTTTGTAGCAGGTATTTTAAATGTTTTACTATAATCACCACTTGTTGAGGTTAAATCTTTAATATCTGATATTTGGAATGTCATTGCTAATGGAAAATCAGAATGGTCAGTTACATCTAACTCACCAATTACACTTTTTTCCCAATTAATATTACTTCCACTATACTGGTAATCTAATATCTCTATTTTTACTGACATATATTAGTTTCTTTGAGTTATTACTTTATGCGATAAAGTATATTCAATATTAAATTTAACTAAACCTTCTGCTTGATTAACAGTTTCAACATCACTATTTGTTATTATAACTGGTATATACTCTTTATCAGATGGTCGTAAGTAATCATTCATGTCATTACCCATTTCTGTTGCCTTTGTATCCATCTCTATCCAAACATTAGGAGATAACATTATTTCTTCTAGCCATTTTGCTACACTTTTATTTAATGGCTCTGTATAAACACTTTGTACTCTTTCTGCATTTATATTAGTAACTTCTCTACCACCCTTATATATATCACCACCCCTCATTGTATCTGAATGGTACTGATAATCACTAACACCATGATAGCCACCAGACCCATTACCACCCTTATCATCTTGATACCAAGTTCTATCACCACTTTTTCTTTCAATTACATCTCTACTTATTGTTAAGCCCTCAACTACATCTCTCTTTGCAGTATAACTATCAATTCCACCTAATGAATTTAACCAATGAAATCTAACAAATCCATAAGCAATTTTCTCATCTTCTCTATCTATAGTATAATATCTGTATTCTGATGTTCTTCTTTCATTGTAAACACCTGAGTCTGGAAACAGAGCAATTCTTGACATACTAACTCTGTAATAAGCAGTATTTCCTGTTATTGTATCACCTGTATATGCGTTCCAATAAGGGTAATTGTTGCTTGGTGCATGAATCCTAGTATCATCTCGTTCATATACTTTGTCAGAATCTATAATATAATCTGCCGAAACATTCTGAACAAACATTTGGTCTTGATAGCCATTAATATATTCAATACCAGAACCATCTGCAATAATAGTTTCAAAATTATCTTCAAAATCTCTTAGATAAAATGTATGTTGTAGCGTATCATCTGCTCGGTATGTTTGTACTTTCAATGCAATAGCACCAACATTATTATCCAAACTAGTACCTCTTATCTCGGTTGATTCAGCAGCCCTCATGTAAAACTGTAAATATTCTGCTTGTTCATCTACTCTGATTGGTTTTCTGAACGCAAATCCACTTTGAGCATTTGGGCATCTACTTAGGAAACTGTATTTGGTAGATGAATTAGCACCCATTGTATAAACACCTGTATAATACAAACTATCTTTCTCAAACTGATTAACTGAGTTTATAACTGTAATGTTAGTTGAATTTAAAACACCATCTGCAGAAACAATCTCTCCATCTCCATTTATAACCTCAAAACTTGCTTCTATTCTTAAAGTTCTAAAAGTTCCATTTAAAGAAACATTGTATCTGCTTACTGGAGTACCATGTGCAATATTATGATTAAGAACATTATCTTGCATTGTTAATCCACCATTCATACCTCCAAAATAATTACTTTGCCAAGTACCTTTATTTATTGGACATAAACTATAAGAAAGTTCATCTGCCACTAATTGACTAATATCTATTGTAAATCTATGTCCTTTAGGTGGTTGATATGTAGATGAATTACCAAAAGAACCAATCCTTTGCGTGTTAATCATATCTCTTGATTTCTTAATAGTACCTATTAAATTCCACGCAGTTGGAAATGAGGCAGCCTTATCTGTAGTCGTATAAACCTTGAACACCACATTTACCAAATCGCCATTACCACCTGAAAAATTAGCAGCAGAAGGTTCTACCTCTTCTGTTAAATTAGCATTAAACCATTGAATTTGGTATCTTAATGGGTCATTTACACTTTTAAGGTAGTTAGATTTACTCTCCCAAAAAGCACCTGCTAAATTTGATGTATCAAAATCTAGAGGCTGTATTCCCCAACTTATTTCTCCGTTATATCCTGCCATATCTTAATATATTTTATATTTTAAATTTAAGTAACCCTTAACCCCCTCTATCTCATCACCTGTAAGTTCTCTGTTGTAAACAATAACCTCCTCTATGTTGTTGCTTATATATGATGAGCCATCACTACCTACATTAAATACCGAACCATTAAATGTAGTGCCACCATCCCACCCTACAGCGACTGATGCAGATTCTCCACCATTATTAACTGCAGACTTTAATCTACCACCACTTTTATCAAAACTTGCCCTTACTATTGCGTATTCACTAGAATCTTGACTATTAAAATTAGCAGTTTTAAGTGCATCCTTCACAAATGTGTAGTGTTTATTACCTTTAAATCCAACATTTATTTCAACATCAATTCTTTTGTAAGAAAAAACACTAAAAGTACCTGCATTTACAGTATTTTGTTTTGCAACTGTGAATATTGTAAAACTACCATCACTAAGAGGACAGTTGTTGTTTGATGGCATAATATCGTTAGTTCCATCAAAAGCAAAATATGCTTTATCATTAGCCCCATCATATCCATGTCTTAATGGTTGATTTGCTGCTGTTGATTGAGCCACATTATTACTGTTCCCTGATTGGTCAGCCCAAGCACTTACCCTTTTAGATGCTATATCAAATGTAGCACCACTATCTGCTTTTAGCCACACCACTAAATCAGAATAATCTGATGGGTAGTTTGAAACAGGTCTAAAACATTTAGTAAATGCACTCATAGTGAATGTTAATTTTATTTGCACTAACCTATCGTTTGCTACCTCTTTAACTCTTTCTATAGCGATACTCTCATCTTCTAAGTATGCTTCCACATTTACATCTTGATAATTTTTAAGCACCATATCTAGCCACTCATTAGCCAAATCTTGTAAATCATCCCATCTCTTTTGAAGTGTAACTGCTGATTGTGCTGCTTGAGAATATAAATTATAGAAATTTATTTCAAATGTATATTCCTCTCTACCATTATACACTACAGGTATAGTTGATTCTGGTGGTTCAACTAGCATTAATGGGTACTGAGTGTCATGGTCTTGGTTTACTTCACTTTCGTAACCAAATTTCACATCACCATAAGTCCATTTGCTGTCAAATACTGTTATTATGTCTGTTAATCTTGTTATTGCCATTATTACAATGTTATATTATTTTTATTATGTATTTTCTCCTGAACAGCAATTTCATAGTCATTTTTAGCAGTATTCCAACTTAAATAAGTTAAAACCTTGTATAAGTCTGTTTTCTTTACACTATCTATGTCGTTTTCACCATTCACTCTAAATATCCCTTTTTCTGCAACCATATATAAACTATTAAGCCATCCATAAGGCTTTATGAACTTGTTGTAGAGTCCAACTGTAGAAACTCTATTTTTGCCTCCTCCACCTCTTCCTCTGTTTTCCCCAAAAACATTTGGAAAGTCCTTGTTAATTTTACGCTTTGCATTGTCAAAAAAAAACTGAACTCCCACACGAAGTCCATTGTTAATTCTTTAAACTTTTCAGTTTTGGAAGATATTGCATCATCATCATACTCCTCATCAGCCCTTCTGCAAAGTATTGCCATTTGTTCTGGTAATACATCAAACCTTCCATGTTTCATTATTTCTATTGTACTCTCTAGGTGAGTTGATTCAATATAATCTCCAAATGTGTTTCTTCTTAGAAATTCTTTTGGAAATAAATACTCCTCACCTTCAAATTCAAATTTATCTATTCCTTTTGGCTTATATTCTTCTAATGTTTGTGAGAATGTTGCTACTGCAGCATTTACACTATCAACATCTAGCATATTCATCTGATTAGCACTAAGACCAGTAAGATATATGAAAATATCCCTATTCATCTTCAATAATTCCACTTCTGAGTGTTCTGCCTCAATAACATTACCCTCATCATCTCTTTTGTTGTACTGATTGATGATTGAATATAAACCACACCAATATCTAAGTGTTATGTCTTTCCATTCAGTTGGAATTTCATAACTTTTGTCTTGAATTTTAATCTCTACCATATCTATTAATTTTTAGTCAATTCTAAATCTAAAATATCTTGCATTATTTTTTTACTCTCCTTTTCATCTATCAATATATCTGCAAGTTCACTTGTTGCGTTTTCGCAAATAGAACCAATTTCTTCTAAATTACTTCTCATTAAATAATCATTACTTCCATCTTTTAATGCAGTCAAAAACCCAATAGCAGTATAAAAAACCATATTTGGTATTAAAAACATAAATTCTTCCAACAAACCACCATCACCCTTCTTTTCTACCATAGTATCGTAAAAATTATTAGAATATAAGTAGACTGAGTTCATTATATCTAAAAAGTCTTGATACTTACCCTCTCCAACATCTTCAGTAGCAAAATACATTGCTTTCTTAATCTTTCTTAGATGTAATTCAACAATCTTTTTGTGATTTTCGTTTATGTAAGATATTTCCGTATTTTTCATAATTTTCTGATAATTTTTTTAGAATTACTCAAAACTACGCAAAAATAGTAAATATACTATGAAATATTTTCACAATTTTTAAACAAACTGAAAAAAAGTTTAATTAAAGTAAACTACCTTACCTCCACCACCCCATATTTCCTTATTTACAGCCATAACTAAACAATCTACCATATCATCATGTTTTGCTGCGGGAAACCTAGTAAGTTGGTCAAGAAACTCTCTATTCCAATCTCCATTAAGTAAACTAACTCTACCACTCTCAAGTGATGCACTAATATCACTAACTCTCGCTACTTTGTCTTTTGTTGGTGGTTTATCTTCTTTTATATTAAGTCCTGTTTCTCTAACTAATGTTTGCACAATAGATTTACCTGATGCTTTAGGTTCTACAAATATTCTGCTTTTTGGAGTATATCCATTCTTTTTTACCCATTGAGGAATGAATTTAACAAGTTCTGGAAATTCTTTATGTACATTAATACAATCTACTATCTGCCATTTGTTATCTTGATAGGTATATGCTAGTAGTGCTGATGGGTCATTCTTTTGATTTGCAGTATATGCAGGGTCAATAACAAAGTTTACTGTAGCCTCATCTTTTCTATATCTATCAATCTTAAACCAATCCTTATGAATCATACCACTATCTAAGGGTGTTGGTGTTTGTTGCAGTTGTCCTGCATAACCATAAGTACCTAATGCACTTTTATAATCATCTAATACTTCTTTACTAAATCTATCTTCCCAAAACAAGCCATTTTCTTTATTATAGAACTTCTCTAGTGATTTTGGTTTGATATTACCATCTTCATTTGTTGCAGGTATGCAAATATGTTTATATTTTATTCTTGTTTCCCTATCTAACAAGAATCCACTTAAATCTTCTTCATGCACTCTTTGCATAATAATTATCCTTACTCCAATATCTGCTTGATTAAGTCTTGAGTAGAATGTTGTCCTATACCATTCATTAGCGTTCTCTCTTTCGGTTGCTGAGTTTGCCATTTGAGGTGATAGAGGGTCATCCACAATTAGGAAATCTCCACCCTGACCTGTTACAGTACCACCAACAGATGTTGCTCTTCTCATTCCAATATGATTATTCTCGTATCTCTCTTTTAAGTTCTGGTCTTTTTTAATGTGGAATACATCACCCCATCTTCTCTTAAACCAATCACTAAATATTATATCTCTTGATTTAGTTGCAAGTTCAATAGATAGTGCAGCAGAGTAAGAAGAAGTAATGAATCTTAGTTTAGGAGATTTTATCCAAGCCCATACTGGAAACATAACAGTAACTATTAATGATTTCGTACTTCTAAATGGTACATTAATAATTATATCTTTAGTTTTTGGCTTTTGTGCTATGATTCTCTCACATTCTTCTTGTAGCGTATCGCATATATATTTATGATGCCAATTAGTAGATAATGGTACGGCAGGTTCTACTACTATCCAAGCAGCCTTAAAGAACTCATAGAAACTCATCTCACAAAGTTTCTTTTGAAGTGCGAACTTTAATAATTTTTTATCAGTCATCTAATTCAGTAAAGTCAATATCTTCTGCATCTTCAAGTCCTCTGATTTGATTTTTAATATCATCAAGTGTTGCACCTTCAGTTAAGTTAATCTCAATCTTAGTATCAGTATCTTTCTTAATCTCTGTAGATGATAATTTAGGCATAGCATAGTTCATTAGTTTTGCTATTGCATCTATATATGCTCTAGGGTCTTCATCAAATAATATATCTAATGCCATCTTAATCTTTACAGGTTGTCCTTCTAAAGCATAAGCAAGTGATTTACGAGTCATCTTAGCCACTTGTCTTGCCTCATTGTTTTTAGGTATTAATGCCTTTGGAGTCTTATTATAGTTCTCATCTATCTTACCAAGTTGAGGTCTTTTCTTCCTTGCCTCACTACCTAACTTCTTATCTTCTTCTTTCATTATATTATGTTAAAGTCGCAAGATACAAAAATTATTTAAACTGCTTTCCTAATTATTATATAAAATTGAACTTCTATTATTTAACATTATTGTAAATTGTAAGAAAACTATGCAAAACTATAATTTTAAACACCTATCTTCGTGCCTCTTATAAGAGTATATGTTATTCTTCCATTATACTTATAATCGCCACATCCTATAGTAAACATTATTGCTCATATCGCAAAGTATGTACCAACCTCCAAAATAAATGTTTATTCTACAAACATAGTATTTATAAAATTGAACTTGTATTCTGTGTGTGTGCGTTTGGGTGGCTAAACAGTATATACTACTCGGTTTACGGAATCCAAAACAAAACCTTTTATTTAACCTTTTTTAAACCTTTTCAACATCTTTTTAATAAAAAACTCTAGGAATTGACACAAAACCAACTAAAAACTGTTTAAAGTTTGTAATATACTAGTAATTAACACTTTATGTTGATAAAATGTGTCTTTTTTTAGTGCAAAGTTGCTTATAAAAAGAAAATTTGCCAATCATACAAAACAATTTAAACCTAATATAATCAACACTAATTAAAAACTAACTAAGTATTTAAGCGTTTTTAAAGGCTTTTACTGTGCTTCTAGTGTCTTACTATTACTTATTTATTTAGATACATTAGAGCATAAAAAAACCACTGTTTAAAGTGGCTTTAATATATTGTATTTAATTTACTTTATCTATTCAATAGTATATACATTCTTATTG
>ENA-ORDR01000636-ORDR01000636.1-marine-metagenome-genome-assembly--contig:-NODE-636-length-17724-cov-6.288888_pt1 | contig 17724 bp, 14 predicted proteins | sample MGYA00240993_ERZ508538 | MGnify/ENA primary metagenome ERZ508538 (study PRJEB26207, sample SAMN05421999) | marine metagenome | isolation source: Monterey Bay, California, USA | place: USA:Monterey Bay... | reverse complement strand
ATTTGATCCTCAAAATTAGGATTTGAAATGTCTACTACATGTACTAATAAATCTGATTCTAGCACCTCATCTAAAGTAGATTTAAAACTTTCTACCAACTGATGAGGCAGCTTACGAATAAACCCAACTGTATCAGTTAGCAAGAAAGGTAAATTACCAATTACTACCTTTCGTACAGTAGTATCTAAAGTAGCAAATAATTTATTTTCTGCAAATATATCTGACTTAGCCAAAGTGTTCATTAAGGTAGATTTTCCTGCATTAGTATAACCCACCAAAGCAACTCTTATCATATTCTGTCTTCCTTTTCTACGCGTAAAACTTTGCTTGTCAATTTTTTCTAACTTATTTTTTAATAGCGCTATTTTATCTTTAATAATTCTTCTATCTGTTTCAATCTGAGTTTCACCAGGTCCCCTCATGCCAATCCCACCTTTTTGTCTTTCAAGGTGCGTCCACATTCTGGTTAATCTTGGTAATAAGTATTGATATTGCGCAAGTTCAACTTGAGTACGAGCTTTTGCGGTTTTTGCTCTAGAAGCAAAAATATCCAAGATAAGATTGTTTCTATCAAGTATTTTACAATTGTAAATTTTCTCTACATTCCTAAGTTGAGAAGGAGAAAGTTCATCATCAAAAATTACAATATCAATTTCATTTTCTTCAACATATTGTCGTACTTCTTCCGTTTTTCCTTTTCCTAAAAATGTTGCATTATCTGGATGAGGGAGTTTTTGAGTGAATTGTTTTACCGTTTTTGCTCCTGCAGTTCTAGCTAAGAAATCTAATTCTAACAGGTATTCTTCAACTAATTCTGATGTGACTTCAGGAGTTATTAATCCAATTAAAACTGCTTTTTCACTCATTTATATGAATACTATTTTTTTCTAGCCGCTATAAAACTTCTAATAAAAGTTGTCATTGCAAAAACACTTGTTACCATCATTAAAGCAACACGAATAATAGCTATATTATCCATTCTTTCAATTGCTCCTGTTAGAGGCTTAATTAATCCAATAATTGCTAATAATGTTAAAACAACTGCAACATGTGCAATTATTTTATTCTCATTTTTAATTCCGTTAGTACAAAACAATAAGAATATCCCTATTGCTGCAGGAATAAAAGCGGTGGGAGAAGGGGATGATGATGAAAAATATCCCCATAATGATATCGCAATTAAAGTGAATGCATTAATTAAGTTAGCTTGTGTTGTTTTCATAGTCTTTATTTTTAATTTATAAAATTATCAAAAAATTCCTTGCCACGCTAAATAAGGAATAAGAATATATAAAATAGTGTCTCTAATCAGATAAAAAATAAAAAAATAAAAAAATAATTTCCATCCCCCTTTCTTTACAAGACCTTTAAATCCATCCTTTCTATAAATATCAGTATACTTTTTTATAAATTTTGGTTTCAGAAAATTCATTTAAATTTTATTATTTTTAATCTTCTGCAAAGAAAAGAAAATAAGTTTGTTAAAAATTGTAAATTGTGGGCTTTAATATTTACATTATGAAGATTTTAAAAATACTGTTTTTATGTTTAATCTCTATTTCTGTTTTCTCTCAAGAAAGCTTCCCAAGGAATGGTGTAAAAAGTACTTTCTCTCCTATTTATGCTTTTACAAATGCGCACCTTATAATTTCACCAGATAAGGAAATAATAAATGGGACATTATTAATACAAGACGATAAAATAATAGATGCAGATAGTATTGTAGATATCCCAAAAGGAGCAATTATTAAAGATGTAAAAGGAGATTATATTTACCCTTCTTTTATAGATCTATATTCTGATTATGGATTGCCAAAAGCAAAAAGAGGAGAATATAATTACCGTCCACAATATGAAAGCAATAAAAATGGAGCTTTCCATTGGAATCAATCTATTCACCCTGAAATAAATTCTGCAGAACAATTTGTATATGATAATAAACAAGCTGAGAATTATATTAACTCTGGTTTTGGTGTTGTTCTGTCTCACAAACAAGATGGAATCTCTAGAGGTACAGCTGTTTTAGTTTCTCTTGCTAATCAGAAAGAACAAAAAACAGTAATAAATGATAAAGCTGCTTCTTGCTTTTCATTTAAAAAAGGAGTCTCAATGCAAAAATATCCTTCTTCACTTATGGGAAGTATTGCTCTTCTAAAACAACTTTTTTTAGATGCGTATTGGTATCAAAATTCTAATAATACAACTAATCTGTCATTCAATGCGTTTAACAATCAATTTGATCTTCCTCATCTTTTTGAGACATCATTAGTGACTGATTATAATCGTATTTACCAGATTTCTGATGAGTTTGAGATTGACTTTATAATAAAAGGAAATGGGAAAGAATATGAAAGAATTGAGGAAATAAGAAGTTATGAATATCCAATTATTTTACCTTTAAATTTTCCATTAAACTACGAAATAAACAACCCTGAAGAAAGCGATATTTTAACACTTTCTAAATTAAAACACTGGGAAACAGCTCCCTTTAACCCAAGAATTCTATCAGAAAATGGACTGAACTTTTGTTTTACTATGTCAGACTTAGAAAAACCATCTGATTTTATAAAAAACCTAAGAACTTCTATAAAAAAAGGACTTACAAAAAAAGATGCATTACAGGCTCTTACTCTTGCTCCAGCTACTTTAATAAATGAAGAAAATAGATTAGGAACTTTAGAAATAGGGAAAAAAGCAAACTTCATTATTTGTAGCTCTGATATTTTTGAAAATGGAGAAATATATGAAAATTGGACTAATGGGATTCAGAATATTATAAACGAAAAAACGGAAAATGATGTAAGAGGATACTATACTTTTACGGCAGAAAATATAAGTAAAACTTTCACTGTAACAGGTGAAGTCAGCAAATTAAAAATGGAGGAGATTACTTCTGATTCTACTTCTGTAAAATATGAAATTGAAGTAAATGGAAATAATATTATTTTTAATTCATCAGATATTTCTCTAAGAGGAACTGCATACTTTTCTGATGGTATTTTTACTGGAAAATATCAAAATCTGAAAGGAGAAAATATCCTGTTTTCTATGACTAGAGATTCTCTATTACAAAGTGATGAAAAGGAATTTTTGATGAAATACGATACCATTATTCCTTCTATTTGGACACCTAACAAAGCTTATGGAAATAATTATTCTATTACTTCTTTACCTACTATTTTTAGAAATGCGACTGTTTGGACAAATGAAAATGAAGGAGTAATTGAAAATACGGATGTTGCAATAAATGATGGTAAAATAATTGCTATTGGGAGAAATCTAATTGAAAGTGAGGTGTTTTCAAAAGTAAAAATCCCAGTCCAAATTATTGATGCTAGTGGGAAGCATCTTACTTGTGGTATTATTGATGAGCACTCTCATATTGCAATTAGCAAAGGGGTTAATGAAGGAAGTCAGGCGGTAACTGCTGAGGTAGAAATTGGTGATGTAATAAATCCAAACGACCATAATATTTATCGTCAACTTGCCGGTGGAGTTACTGCGTCCCAACTTTTGCATGGTTCTGCAAATCCAATTGGTGGGCAGTCAGCACTTATTAAGCTCAGATGGGGAAGTTCAGCAGAAGAGATGAAAATAGAAGGTGCTGATGGTTTTATCAAGTTTGCTCTAGGAGAGAATGTAAAGCAATCAAACTGGGGTCATTTTAATACTATTCGTTTCCCACAAACAAGAATGGGTGTAGAACAAGTTTTTTATGATGCCTTTTATAGAGCAGAAGCTTATAAAAATCTATGGAATGAATATAATGATCTTCCTACTTCTAAAAAGAGAAAAACTGTTGCTCCAAGAGCTGACCTAGAGTTAGACGCTTTAGTAGAAATCTTAAATTCTGAGAGATTTATTACGTGTCATTCATATGTGCAATCAGAAATAAATATGCTTATGCATGTAGCGGATTCTATGGGTTTTACCATTAATACATTTACTCATATTTTGGAAGGATATAAAGTAGCTAATAAGTTAAAAAAACACGGAGCAGGCGCTAGTACATTCTCAGATTGGTGGGCTTATAAATTTGAAGTAAATGATGCCATTCCATATAATGCTTCTATCCTAAATTCAAAAGGAGTGGTTACAGCTATAAATTCAGATGATGCCGAAATGGGAAGAAGATTAAACCAAGAAGCAGCAAAAGCAGTAAAGTATGGTGGGTCTTCTGAAGAAGACGCTTGGAAAATGGTTACGTTAAATCCTGCAATTTTACTACATCTTGAAAATAGAATGGGGAGCATTAAAACAGGAAAAGATGCTGATATTGTAATTTGGAGCGGAAATCCTCTATCGGTTTATAGTAAAGTAGAAAAAACTTTTGTTGACGGAAAATTACTTTTTGATAAAACAAAAAACCTGGAGTTAATGAAGAGAGATTTGAAAGAAAAAATGAGAATAATTAATAAAATGGTAAATGGAAATTCTGATGAGGAGACTCAAAAAGTAGAGATAACTGAGGATCACCATTACCATTGCGATACTATAGAAGATTATGAATAAGAAAATATTTTTATTAATATTAAATCTGTTTCTTTTGGGGAATATTTCCGCTCAGAAAACAACTTTAATAATGGGGGGGATAGCTCATTTAGGTACTGGCGAAAAAATTGAAAATTCCTTAATTGTTATACGAGATGGGAAGTTTGATTTGGTAGCAGATGCTAGTTTGGTTCGGATTGATCCTTCTGCATTTGATACGGTAATTCGAGCTTATGGGAAACATATTTATCCTGCATTTATTGCTCCAAACACAACACTAGGAATTACTGAAATTGATGCTGTTAGAGCATCAAAAGATTACAATGAAGTAGGTAGTTATAATCCAAATGTGCGATCTCAAATTGCATACAATACAGATTCCAAAATTATTAAAACTGTACGAACAAATGGAGTATTAGTAACACAGACAACTCCTAGGGGTGGTGTTATTTCTGGATTGTCATCTGTTATGTATTTGGATGGTTGGAATTGGGAAGATGCTACATTAAAAGCTGATGATGGTATTCACCTTAATTGGCCTTCTTCTTTTAATACTTCTGGATGGTGGGCAGAGCCAGGAAAAACTTCTAAAAACAAAAATTATGATGATAGAGTTAAAGAAATTAAAAATTATTTTGAAATAGCAAAATCTTACTCTAAGGATGATAGTAAAATGGATTTGGAATTAGTATCAATACAAGAACTTTTTAAAGGGACCAGAAATTTGTATATACATGCAAATTATGCAAAAGATATAAGAGAATCTGTACGGTTTTTTAAAAAAATAGGAATTAATAATATCGTGATAGTAGGAGGAAGAGACGCCTTAAATGCTATTTCTATTTTAAAAGAAAACAATATATCTATAATTTTAGAAAGAGTACACTCCCTTCCAGTAAATGAAGATGCTGCTATTGATCAATTTTATAAATTACCAAGCCAGTTATCAGAAAATAATATTTTGTTTTGTTTATCTTATAGTGGAGATATGGAAGCGATGGGAACAAGAAACCTCCCTTTTACTGCCGGAACTGCTGTGGCTTACGGATTGGATATGGAAAAAGCAATTGCTTCTATAAGTTTAAATACAGCCATTATTTTAGGAATAGAAAAAACTACTGGAAGTATTGAGATAGGGAAAAATGCAACTTTCTTTATTAGTAGCGGAGACGCTCTTGATATGAGAACAAATAATATAGAACTATCTTTTATTAAGGGAATTCCTGTAGATTTAAACAACCACCAAAAAGAACTTTTTGAAAAATATAAGAATCGTTAAACTTCCCAAATAAGTTTTTTTCCAAAACCTAATTTGTTATCTGTCATCTTTATAAAGGTGAGTTTCATCTTCCAAAGATGTAGTTTCATTTTTTCTGCATAAGGAAATTCTTTTAGGTATTGCTTTGTTGCATTGTTAAGCTCCTCTGCTTTAAGTTCTGTTATTGTTCCTAAAAGTTGTACGCCTTGTATTTTCTTTACATCTTTAGTTTCTAAGGCAATACTAGCAGCAACATTTGAGTTTTCTATAAAATCTTTTGCATGTTTAGTTTTTATATCGGAAGAAAAAATAAGAGAATTATTTTCTTTATTATAAACATAAAACATATTTGAGGAATAAGGGATGTTTTCTTTGGAAGTGGATAAAGTAAGTAAATGGTGTTCTTGAATAAAATCTATTATTCTTTTGTCTATCATTAGTACCCAATATTTTTTCTCACTCTCATCAGAACTTCTTTAGCAATTTTGCTAGCTTTCTCCGCTCCTTTTTGTAATTCTTTTTCTATAATATGCTTGTTTTCCATTAAGTAATTGAACTTTTCTCTTTCTTCAGAAAACTTATTACAGATTAGTTCAAAAAGTTCTTGTTTAGCATGTCCAAAACCAAAATTACCTGCTTCATATTTTTCATTTAACTGAGAAGTTTGCTCTTCTGTAGCAATTAATTTATATAAATTAAAAACATTACAATCTTTTGGATTTTTTGAATCTTCTAAAGGAGTAGAATCCGTTTCTATTCCTAAAATTTGTTTCCTTAGTTCTTTATCTGGCAGAAAAATGTCAATAAAATTATTATAGGATTTGCTCATCTTCTGTCCATCAGTACCAGGAACAATCATTACCTTTTCATCTACCTTTGTTTCTGGTAATACAAAAGAATTCGGATAAATATGATTAAATCGAGCAGCTATATCTCTAGTAATTTCCAAATGTTGCATCTGATCTTTCCCAACTGGCACAACCTCAGCATCATATAATAAAATATCGGCCGCCATCAAAACTGGATAAGAAAAAAGTCCGTTATTTATCTCAGATAATCTATCTTGTTTATCTTTAAAAGAATGAGCAAGTTGTAATCTCTGAAAAGGCGCAAAACAATTTAAATACCAACTAAGTTCAGTTACTTCAGTTACATCTGATTGACGATAAAAGAAATTTTTATCTGTATCGAAACCAAAAGCAATCCAAGCAGCTGCAGTTGCAAAAGTGTTGTTTCTTAAAAGTTCTGCATCTCGGATTGTAGTAAAAGAATGTAAGTCTGCAATAAAAAACAGACTTTCGTTTTCCTCTTTTTTAGAAAGATTAATAGCTGGAATAATAGCTCCTAATAAATTTCCTAGATGAGGATTCCCTGTACTTTGTATTCCTGTAAGTATTCTTGCCATTTATTTAAAAATATAATGCTGTAAAAATAGGATTTTTATCTTTGCCTCATGAAATGGATAGGATATCTTTTTAGCTCACTTTGGAGAATGTGGTTTTTGTTTTCTTTCTTTTTAGTATTTATCCTTTTTATTCCATCTCTTTTCCTATTTACTGCTATCATAAAAAATAATCGTATTGTAAATCATCTGACTCGTTATTGGTCCGGAATATTTATGATTTTATCAGGTATTTTCTGGAAAGTAGAGTTTGAAGAAAAATTAGATCCAAAAAAAAGATATATCTTTTGTCCAAATCATAGCTCAACTTTAGATATCCCTCTAATAACTGCTGCTATTCCTCTCCCATTATTATTTATGGGTAAAAAAGAAATTACTGAAATTCCCATTTTTGGATATTTCTACAAAAAAAATTCTATTATTGTAGATAGAGATAAAATACGTGATAGCTATGCCGCTTTTATAGAAGCTGGAGAAAAACTAGATAATGGACTTAATGTTTGTATCTTCCCAGAAGGAGGAATTCCTCCATCAAAAATATTTTTGAAGAAATTTAAGAATGGTCCTTTCAAATTATCTGTAGAAAAAAATATTTCTATTGTTCCTGTTACTCTCTTAGATAATAAAACACATTTCCCTCAAGAATACTACAAAGGACACCCAGGTATTGTTCGAGTAAAAGTACATAAACCAATAAATATAAATGATTTAGAAGAAAAAACAATAGAAATGTTGAATACTTCCGTTTACAATACTATTTTTGAACAATTAAAACTTTATGGAAGTAAATAACAAACTCATACAAGATATTGCAAAGCTTAGCAAACTGAAATTTGACGATTCTGCAGAAGAAAAAATGAAAGCAGATCTGGAAAAAATGCTTGCTTTTGTAGACAAACTAAACGAAATCGATACAGAAGGTGTTGATCCATTAATCTATATGAGTGAGGAAGTAAATGTGCTCAGAGAAGATAAGGTTACCGAAGAAACTTCTCAAAAAGATGCCCTAAAAAATGCTCCTGAAAAAGATTCGGATTATTTTAAAGTTCCTACCGTTTTAAAGAAATAATTACTTCAATTCTTTCTCAAACCAAGAATTTACTCTTTTTGTGTTTAATGAAGAGAAATCATCATTTATATATTTAAACTCATTTGTGTCTGCATTATACTTATAATCTGGAGCCCAGTTTATATGATTTTTTGCTAACTCTTCAATCGCATTTATAATAAAACTTGCTTCTTCATTTTTCATGGTAGGATGCAAAGACATTCTAACCCAACCTGGCTTTAGAGTTAAATCACCTGAATTAATATTATCTGTAATTGTATGAGAAAAATCAAAATCGACATCCAACAAATAATGACCGTAAGTTCCCGCACAAGAGCATCCTCCCCTAGTTTGTATCCCGTATCTATCGTTCAATAATTGTACAGCCAGATTAAAATGTAGGTCATCAATATAAAAGGAATAAATATTCAGCCTGTCAGAAATATTATCCGCTAGCACATGTACATTTTCAATAGAAGTTAATCTACCCCAAATAATTTCATGAAGTTCATGTTCTCTTTTCAATATATTATCAACTCCCATCTCCTTCTTTAAGTTCATACAAAGTGCTGTTTTGATAGTTTGTAAAAATGCGGGAGTACCCCCATCTTCTCTAACTTCTATATCTTCAACATACTTATGTTCTCCCCATGGATTTGTCCAGTCAACCGTTCCTCCTCCTGGATTATCAGGTATATTATTAGTGTATAATTCTTTATTAAAAATAAGTATACCTGTCGATCCTGGACCTCCTAAGAATTTATGAGGAGAAAAGTAAATTGCATCTAAATATTGATTCTTATTTTCTGGGTGCATATTAATTTCAATATAAGGAGCGGAGCATGCAAAGTCTACAAAACAGAGTCCATTATATTGATGTGTTATTTCAGCAATTTTATGAAAAGGAGTAAACGCTCCTGTTACATTGGAACATGAAGTTACAGCTGCTATCTTAGTTTCTCTATCAGAATATTCTGAAATTAATTGTTCAAAAGCTACTAAATCTACCTCACCATCTTCTGTATGAGGAATAAGCTTAACCTCAGCAATGGTTTCCAACCATGTAGTTTGATTAGAATGATGTTCCATATGTGTTACAAAAACTATTGGTCTGTTTTTAATTTTTACTTGTTCTCTATACTTCTCATGAATCTTTAAACCTAATATTCTTTGAAACTTATTTACAAGCATAGTCATACCAGCCCCTGCTGAAATAATAACATCATCTTCAGATGCGTTTACAGAATTCTTAATAATCTGGAGAGATTCATGCAAAGCAATATTCATTGTAGCTCCAGTAGTATTAGTTTCTGTATGTGTATTTGCTACAAAGGGAAAAATCTCGTTTTGTAAAAGTTTTTCAATTGGGTTATATAGTCTTCCACTTGCTACCCAATCGGCATAAATAATTTTTTTTTCTCCAAAAGGTCCTACAAAAGTTTGATTTCTTCCAATTATATTTTCTCTGAAATCCTGGAAATAATTTTCTAAGCTCATAAATTTTGTTTAGTGTAGCAAATTTACACTTTTATTCTGTATCTAATCCTATTAAATAAAAATGTAAAACTTATATTTGCGAGAACATTTTATAAAAATGAAAAAAAGATTTACTGTTACCTCAGCTCTGCTTTATGCAAATGGCCCTTTACATATTGGGCATATTGCTGGTGCCTATTTGCCAGCCGATATTTATGTTCGGTATTTAAAAGGAAAGGGGCATGATGTTGCTTTTATTTGTGGTTCTGATGAGCATGGTGCTGCCATTACTTTGCAAGCAAAAAAAGAAGGGATTAGTCCTCAAGAAATTGTAAATAAATATCATACTATCAACAAAAAAGCATTTTCTGATTTTGGAATTGATTTTAGCATCTATCACCGTACTTCTGATAAGCTACACCATGAGACATCACAAGATTTTTTCAGAACTTTAGAAAAAAAAGATGTTTTTACTAAAAAAACTTCTGAACAATTTTATGATGAAGAAAATAAACAATTTTTAGCTGATAGATATATAACGGGAGAGTGTCCAAAATGTAATGCTGCTGGTGCATATGGAGATCAGTGTGAGAAGTGCGGGTGTACTTTAAGCCCTAATGAATTGATAAACCCTACATCTACATTAAGCGGGAGCGCTCCTATTAAAAAAGAAACTTCACATTGGTATTTGCCAATGCAAAACCATGAAAAATGGCTAAAAGATTGGATAGAGAGTGGGTATCTTGAAGGAGAAAATCATCATGATCCAAAAACATGGAAAAGTCAAGTTTTGGGTCAATGCAAATCTTGGATTGAGGGGGGGCTAAAAGCCCGTGCAATGACAAGAGATTTAGATTGGGGAGTTAAAGTGCCAGTAAAAGATGCGGATGGTAAGGTGCTTTATGTATGGCTGGACGCACCAATTGGATACATATCAGCTACAAAACAATGGGCAAATGATTCAGGGAAAAATTGGGAAGATTATTGGAAAAATAAAGATACGGAACTCATCCATTTTATTGGGAAAGACAATATTGTTTTCCATTGTATTATTTTTCCAATCATTCTAAAAGCACATGGAGGATATATTTTACCCTCTAATGTCCCTGCAAATTCATTCTTAAATTTAGAAGGGGAAAAACTATCAACCTCAAGGAATTGGGCTATTTGGCTACACGAATATTTAGAAGATTTTAAAGGACAAGAAGATGCTATGCGCTATGCACTATGCGCTACAGCTCCCGAAAGTAAAGACACTGATTTTACTTGGAAAGATTTTCAAGCAAGAAATAATAATGAATTAGTGGCAATTTTTGGTAATTTCATCAACAGAGTTGTTGTACTAACAAATAAATATTGGGATGGAATTGTTCCTCCACAAAATGATCTTGAAGATTATGATAAGGAAGTTTTAGAGAAATTAAAGGAATTTCCAGAAAAAATTGGTAGTTCTATTGAGAAATTTCGATTCCGTGAAGCTTTACAAGAACTCATAGGATTAGCTAGATTAGGGAATAAATATTTAGCTGATACAGAACCCTGGAAACTCAAGAAAACAAATGAAAAAAGAACGGAGACTATTATCTATATTTCTCTTCAGATTGCAGCTTCTTTATCTATTTTATCTCATCCCTTTCTTCCATTTAGTTCCAAAAAATTAAAAGATATGTTAAATCTCAGTAAATTAAACTGGGATGATGCAAAAAATTACAATCTTACTACAGGTAAACAAATAAATAAAGCTACTCTATTATTCACTAAAATAGAAGATGAAAAAATAAATGACCAAATTGCAAAATTAAAATCCTAATTTTTTGTAAATTGTAGCAAAAATTTATCATGAAAAAAATTATACTATTACTCTTTACTCTTACTATTTCTCACTCAGTATTTTCTCAATGTAGTCCAAGATATGAAACCGAGATTTTTAATAGCGTAACGACAACAACTGTTAATTACTCTGACGTATACACCAACAGCCAGCATGAAATGGATATATACACTCCAGATGGAGATACAGAAATAAATAGGCCAGTAATTTTATATATGCACGGGGGGTCATTTTATGGAGGAACTAAAACAATGACTGATTGTGTAGATTTCTGTACAAGTATGGCAAAAAGAGGATATGTTACAGCTTCTTTAAACTACAGATTATCAACAGTATTTGCTTTTATTGCAAGCCAAGAAGAGCAATATACCACTGTTTTGAAAGCAGTTTCTGATGCCAAATCTGCTATTCGTTATTTCAGAAAAGATTTTGATAATGGAGATACTTATGGCATTGATCCAAATACAATATTTATAGGTGGATATTCTGCTGGTGGAGTTATTGCAGTTCACTTAGCATATATTGATTCAATATCAGATCTTCCAACATCACCTATAGATGTACAGACAATAGTAAATAATGTGGGTGGAGTTTATGGTTTAGAAGGTGATGCGGGTAATTATGGGTACAGCTCAGAAACACAAGGTGTTATTAGTTTTGCTGGTGGAATAAATGATGTTAATTGGATAGATGGAAATGATGAACCATTAATTAGTATTCAGGGAACTACTGATGTTACTGTAAATTATAATTGTGGACCTGGGACAAACAACCCTTTAGTATTAGATCTGTGTGGTTCTGGACAGATGCATCCAAGATCAGATAATGTTGGAGTATTAAACAAACATTTGAGTTTTATCGGAACAGATCATTTGTGGGCTGCAAGCGGCAATAGTAATCCTAAATTTATTGAGGCTTTAGATTTTACAACCAATTCTTTATATGAACTTTTACCGTGTAATAATACTACATCTATTTCTTCTGTTAATTCAGAAAAAACCCTAATAAAAATAACTGATTTACTTGGTAGAAAAACAGAAAAAACTATCAATACTCCTTTATTTTATATCTACTCGAATGGTGAAGTAGAGAAGAAAATATTTGTTAACTAGTATAAGATAAAACATTATTGTTTTGTCTGATAAAAAAATACTCGGGGAAATTGGAGAAAAAATTGCACAAGAATACTTAATTAAAAAAAACTATTTGCTAGTAGCACTGAATTGGAGATATAAAAAAGCAGAAGTAGATATTATTAGCCAACTTAAAGATACTTTAGTATTTGTTGAGGTAAAATGCAGGAAATCAGACTTTTTTAGTAGACCAGAACAAGCAATAAATCATAAAAAAGAAGAACTATACAAATTAGCTGCCGAAAACTATTTAGAAACAAATAATTTAGAGAATGAAATACGTTTTGATGTAATCTCAATTATTCATAATAATAACAAAACTGAAATAGAACATTTTATCAGTGCTTTTTAATCTACATTTGCAAAAATTATTCTCCAATGAGAAATCGAAAAAATAATCCTCAATCATCTGAAAGAAGAAAAGAAAATAATAATTCAGATGCTCCGAGGAAATATGGAAGAAAGAATTTTCGTCCAAAATCAGATGCTACAAAAAGAAGAAAATCTGATGATGGTTCAATGAGATTAAATCAATACTTAGCTCATGCAGGAATCTGTAGCAGGAGAGAGGCCGATCAATTAATTGAAGCAGGTGTAGTCGCAGTAAATGGGAAAGCCATTACTCAGATGGGGTATAGAGTTCAAGAATCTGATGTTGTTAAATTTAATGGAAGAACCCTAAAAACAGATAAAAAAAGATATTTACTGCTAAACAAACCTAGAAATTATTCTTGCAGATTAGATGATTTCGGTAAGAAAGATTCTGTATTTGAACTTATTAAGGGATCCTGTAAAGAGAAGATTTTACCAATTGGAAAATTAAATAAAAATCATAGCGGGTTAGTTATTTTTACTAATGATGAAAAAATGTCTGCAAAGCTATCTCATCCAAAACATGAAGTCAAAAAAATATATCACATCAGTTTAAGTAATCCTCTCAAATCACTTGATTTTAAAAAAATGAAAGATGGTTTAATAATTGATGGAGAGAAAATTGTGTTGGATTCAATTTCTTATGTTCAAGATAAGGAAAAAACTGAAATTGGAATTGAAACTAAATCAAACAAAAGGAATCTAATTATTAAAATGTTAGATTCCTTAGATTATCATGTAATTAGGCTTGATTTAGTGTTTTATGGAGGACTTACTAAGAAAGAAATATCAAGAAAGAAATATCGTTTTTTGTCTGATGAGGAAATAAATCTACTAAAAAGGATTTAATTTTATATAATTTCAACTTTATTTTCGTTATTAAATCTGATTGTAGTAATTTTATCCAATAAATGAAAAGATTAAAAAAAATATTGAAAATATTTTTTATTAGTATTATTATTCTAATATTATTAGGAATAGGATTTACTTTTTTATTTGGAGATAAAATAGAAGACATTATTTTAAATAAGATTAATTCAAAACTAAAAAAAGAACTGTCATTATCTGAAATTGAGTTTTCTTTATTCGAAAATTTCCCTGATGCTTCTGTAACTTTTAGCAATATATTGATTCAAGAATCCTTCCAAAATTCTTCCGATACCCTGCTTTTTGCAAAAGAAGGAATAATAAAACTAAATATTTTTAATGTTATTTCTCAAGATTATTCTGTAAATGATGTAGAGTTTAATAAAGGTGTAATTAACATTAAATATAACGAAAATGGAGATCCGAATTTTGATATTTTAAAAGATAATGATGAAGAAAATAATAATTTTGAACTCAATAATTTAAATCTTTCAAATTCAAGATTTACCTTTTCAAATGAACTAGAAAAAATCTACACTTCCTCTGAAATAGAAAATATTAATTTATCCTTGAAACAAGAAAATAATAGTTTTGAACTAGATAATTTAGATCTTACTAATGCAAAATTTACATTTGCAAATGAAGTAGAGAAAATCTATACCTCATCTGAAATAGATAATATTAATTTATCCTTAACAAAAGAAGATGAAAAATTTATATGTAACCTAAATGGAAGTCTAAGAAATGACTCTTTAGTTGTAGATGAGGTAGATTATATCAATAATAAAAATGTGAGTTTTAATTCCGAAATCGAAATCAGTGATGATTCAATTTTTATTACTTCTACAAATCTAAGTATAGGCGGAGTAGATTTCAAAAACTTAAATTTTGATTATTCTAAACTTAGTTCTGAATATCTTTTAACCACAGAAACAGAAAATGCAGACATCTCAAATGTGATTTTTGCTACTCCAAAAGAATATCAATATTTGTATGAAGATCATGAAATTTCAGGTAAAATCTCAGCAAAGGTAGAAATTAGAAAAGATACTAACTTTGCAAATCCTTACTCTGAAATCGATTTTAAGTTAAATAATTGTAAATATAAAAGTAAAACACAACCATTCGAATTAGAAAATATTTATTCTGATTGCCATTTTGATAATGATAGTACGAAAAGAAATTTTGATTTTACTCAATTTCGTTTTTCTAACTTCAAATCTTCTAAAAAAGGAGGGGATTTTAATGGAGATTTTACTCTTACTAATTTAAATAAATATTATCTGAATGTTGAGATGTTCTCATCATGGGAACTAAGAGAGTTAAATGATTTCATTGAAGACTCTCCTTTTAAAAATATGAAAGGAACAGTAAGTGGATTCATAAATTATCATGGAAACTTAAGTTTTGATAGTAAGATGAGTGGATATTTTGCTAATTCAACACATACTGCAGATTTAAATTTTAAAGATGTCTACTTCAATTATAAAGAATCCGAATTAGATTTTGTATTTGGAAAAATGAATTGGGAAGTTGATAATCATAATGTGAAAATATCTAAAAATAAATTTAGCGTAAGCCAATCTGAACTAAGTTTTAATGGGAATATTGATAATCTAATTTTATATATTTTAAATGAAGAAGAAAAAATTAATATTAATGGTAAGTTAGAATCTGACAAAATGATTTTTGAAGAACTTTTTACAATTACCGAACTAAGTAGTGAGAAGGAGGGCGGAGTATTTATTGGTCCTCCTAATTTATCTGTATTACCAACTTGGCTAGATGTAAATATTTCTGTAAATGTAAAAGAGTTTTGGTATAATAATTTTACCTCTTCAGATTTTACAACAGATGTAAATTATGATAGTAAGAATCTGAAACTAACTGCAGATGAAATAGATATGCAAACTCTGAATGGAAGCATTTCTGGAGATGTAATATATTTTGAAAATAAATTACACGATTTGGTATTGAAATCAAACTTAGACGTAAATAAAATAAATATTTCTGATGGATTTAAAAGTTTTGATAACTTTAATCAAACTTTTATTACTAATAAAAATATAAACGGAATTGCAACTGCAAACATATATTTACAAGCTATGTGGGACAAAAACTATAAATTCTATTCCCCTTCATTGCACATGAGTTCTCAATTGAGAATTGAAAATGGAGAGCTTATTAAATTTAAACCAATGTATAACTTGTCCGATTATGTGAGCTTGGAAGAGTTAAAAGAAGTGAAATTTGCAACACTGGAAAATAAAATACGAATAGAAAATAAAAGAATTATTATACCTGAAATGGATATACGCTCAACCGCTTTAAGCGTTCATGTTTCTGGAGAGCATAGTTTTGACAATATTATGGATTACAAAGTGCGTTTGCTTCTGTCTGACGTCTTAGGTAATAAAGTCAAGGAATCTATGAATTTGGAGGAAATAGAACATAATCATGAGGGTAAAACTACTATACAACTTAAAATGTCTGGACATGTTGATAATCCAGAAATATCATTAGATAAGGTACAGCTTAAAGAAGATATTCTTAATGAGATAATAGAAGAAGGAGAAGAAGTAATAAAAATTATTGAAGATAAAATATTAAATAAAGAAGATCCTGATGAGAAAAAAGAAAAGGAAGAATTAGATATTGAGATTGAATGGGATGATAAAAATCCAAAAAAATGAATTTTTATAAACAAAAACAAAAGTGGAAATACGTGCTATTTTTAGTAGCTATCATAATTTCTGCATTATCAATTTATTTAATTGATGACTTAGATAAAGAGTTAGAAAAATCAATCAATTCTTTAAGTCAGTCTATTGAAACTTTGAAACAAAATGAAGTAACATTAAAAAATGAAGAATCTTCTAACATAAAAAACTTTGCTAAGGCTTACCAAACTTTAAATAATATGACTCTAGATGATGAAGGTGATTATTCTTGGGCAATTGATCTAATACAGCAGAATAAGACTATTCCTGTAATTCGAGTTGATGATGAATGTTATGATATATTGGATTGGAAAAACATTGAAATACCTAAAGATATTGATGAAGATTATGACAAGAAGGATCAATATATTCGTGCAGAACTAGAAACTATGAAAAAAGTAGGAGACTCTATTTTGATTGATATTTGGGGAGTAAAGCAGAAATTATATTATAAAAATTCTGCCATATTAGATCAAACTAAGAAAATGCATGGATTTACTCTAGAAAAACAACAATTAGCTGACAAAATTCTAAAAAAAATGCGTTGGTATCCATATTATCAATTATCTTTTATTTTTCTCTTTGCTATTTTATCATATTTTATATTTAATGCTGCAAAAAGATCAGAGCAAAACCAAGTTTGGGCAGGTATGGCTAAAGAAACTGCCCATCAGATTGGAACACCACTTTCTTCTTTAATGGCATGGTTAGAATTATTAAAACAAAACCCAGAAAATGAAAGTATGACCATTGAAATGGATAAAGATTTAAAACGACTTGAAACTATTACTGAAAGATTTTCAAAAATTGGTTCAAAACCAAAATTAAATGATGAAAACATTACTAAAATTATAGAAAATTCTATTTCTTATATGGAAAAAAGATTTTCAAAAAATATCAAATTTGAAAAAAATATTTCTGTTATAACTAAAAAGACAAAACTTAATAGAGTTCTACTAATTTGGGTGATTGAAAACATCTGTAAAAATGCAGCAGACGCTATGAAAGGAGAGGGTAAGATTACTATTAATTGCTCCGAACATGATGAAGAAATACAAATGTATATTTCTGATACAGGAACTGGAATTGATAAAAGTATCATTAAATCTATCTTTATGCCTGGTAT
>ENA-ORDR01000635-ORDR01000635.1-marine-metagenome-genome-assembly--contig:-NODE-635-length-17738-cov-3.114433_pt1 | contig 17738 bp, 14 predicted proteins | sample MGYA00240993_ERZ508538 | MGnify/ENA primary metagenome ERZ508538 (study PRJEB26207, sample SAMN05421999) | marine metagenome | isolation source: Monterey Bay, California, USA | place: USA:Monterey Bay... | reverse complement strand
TAGATTTAGAATTACCTGATTATATGACAAAAGGTGGTCCAGGTGACAATTCTGCGCCTGGTCAAATTGATACATCTTTGTGGTTTAAAGATCAGTTAGACCGAGATAGTTGGGCGTACAATCCTTTCGATAGTCTTATTTAAAACCTCTTGGTTTAAAATTGGTGCTGGTGAATAAGCTCCCATACCTCCCGTATTTAATCCAGTGTCGCCATCTCCTACCCGCTTATGATCTTGTGCCGTACCAATAGGTAAGATTTCTTCACCATCCACTAAAACAAAAAGGGATGCTTCCTCGCCTTCCATAAACTCTTCAATCACAACACTTGCGCCAGCGTTTCCAAAAGAACCACCAAAAATTTCATGAACTGCAGATAGGGCCATCTTAATATCTGTAGCTACGGTCACACCCTTTCCCGCAGCTAGCCCATCAGCTTTGATAACCAAAGGTACTTTCTTGGTTTTTATATAGTTTATAGCTGGATCCAGCGTGTCAAAGCTTTTGTATTCGGCAGTTGGCGCTCCTGAGGCGTCGCAGATTTCCTTTGTAAACTTTTTACTTGCTTCCAATTGAGAAGATGCTTGAGAAGGTCCAAACGTCAAAATCCCCTCTTTTTTCAAAATATCACTAACGCCTTTCGCTAAAGGTGCTTCAGGGCCAATTAAAACGAAGTCGATATTGTATTCTTTTACTGCGCGTACTACTTGCGTAGCGTTAAGAATATCGATGCTTATACACTTTGCAATCTGAGAAATACCCGCATTTCCTGGTGCTACGAAAATATTATCACATTTGGGGTTTTGTTTGATAGCCCAGGCAAGAGAATGTTCACGGCCTCCACTCCCTAATATCAATATATTCATAATTGAATCACCTTAAGATTACTTAATTTTAATAATCAACAACAATTGATTGGGCAAGGTTAACCGAAATTAATTGCTCTTGTGCTCATCAGGGTTTAAATTTTCATAAGGAGTTTTTAATGTCTGATCTTTTTGAAAATCAAATAGCAGGAATCAATGAGCCGGAGTTTTCTGTAAGTGAGATTTCCAATGCTATTAAAAGGCTTGTTGAAGATGAGTTTTCTTATGTTCGAATTAGAGGTGAAATAGGCCGTGTAAGTTTACCTAGATCTGGTCACGTTTATTTGGATTTGAAAGATGAAAAATCGGTAATCGCTGGCGTTATTTGGAAGGGTGTTGCTGATAAATTAATAACAAGACCTGAAGAAGGTATGGAGGTAGTTGCCAGGGGAAGGGTAACTACTTTCGGAGGTCAATCTAAGTATCAAATAATTATTGATGATTTACGACCTGCTGGCGTTGGCGCTCTAATGGCCATGTTGGAGAAAAGAAAAAAACAGTTTCAAGCCGAAGGGATCTTTGAACCAGAACATAAGATACAACTGCCCTATTTGCCTGAAATTATAGGTGTGGTAACCTCTCCATCTGGCGCTGTTATCAAAGATATTTTACATCGTTTGAACGATCGTTTTCCTAGAAAAGTAGTTTTATGGCCAGTTGCAGTACAAGGAGAAAATTGCGCTAAAGAAGTTTCTCGAGCGATTGATGGACTTAACTCTTTGGCTAAACAAAACCCACTGATTGCGCCTGATTTAATAATTGTGGCTCGAGGAGGGGGTTCGATAGAAGATCTCTGGGGTTTTAATGAAGAACTAGTGGTAAGATCGGCATTTAAATCGACAATTCCTTTGATTTCAGCAATAGGTCATGAAACGGATACTACGCTTCTTGATTATGTTGCTGACGTTAGAGCTCCTACCCCTTCAGCTGCGGCAGAAATGGCTGTTCCTGTGAGGCATGAACTATTGGCTTTACTGGACAACAACGAAGCACGTCTGACTAGAGCCCTTAGCCAGATTTTATCGAACCGTTCTCAACGATTGCTGGATTTTTCTCGATCACTACCAAGAGTATTTGGGCTATTAGAAGGGCCCACTCAACGCTTGGATTCGATAAGTACTAGGTTGCCAACGTCTTTAAGCTCTTCTGTTAGGTTGAAAAAAAGTAGACTGGTTGAGATAAGTACTGGTATCAAGCCAGCGTCTTTATTTATGCGCTTGGAAAATTCGCGAAGTAAATTCGATTTACAATCGAGGCAACTAACAAATTTATTTGCTCATTTTATTGTCTTGAAGAAACAAACTTTAAGTTCATTCTTCTTAAGAATTGAGAGTTTATCTTTGAAACGTGATATACAACAGGAGCAAAAAAACCTTAAAGATTTATCATTTAGGTTAAAAAAAGCTTATGACATTATAGCAAAAGACCTTGGAACCAAACTGCAGTCAATTGATCGATTAAGAGAGACACTAGGGTATCGTCAGACTTTGGACAGAGGGTATGCAATAATTAGATCAAGCGACAGCGTTATTACAGATAAATCTAAAACTTTGCATTTGACTGATTTGATTATTGAATTTCGAGACGGTGAATTACCAGTTGAAAAAGTCAAAGGCTAATATAGGTATAGTTAAAAAGACGAAGGCAATCTATCGTATGTACCTGTTTCAAGGTCGTTTTTAAGTGTTAAAAAAGTTCACTTTGATTATAAAACTTAATATAAAGATCTGGGGAGTAATTAAATGGCTTTAGACCAAAATAAAGGTGTTTGGAAATCGGCCAAAGGCAAGGGGCGTCGTACTCCTAAAGGTCGCCAATTTGAAGATGAGGCTCTAAGCGAAGTCAAATTTCTTTTAGAAGACAAGCCCAGACAAAAAAATCTTCTCATTGAGTTTCTACATCTTATTCAAGATAAGTATGGTTATTTATCCGCCCAGCATCTTTGTGCTTTGGCTGAGGAATTAAAAATATCAATGGCAGAAGTTTATGAGGTAGCATCATTTTATGCACATTTTGATATTGTTAAGGAGAATGAAACGCCACCTCCCGAGTTGACAATAAGGGTCTGCGACTCTCTTTCTTGCGAATTAGCTGGAGCTCAGAGGCTTCGTGAAGAACTTCAGAATGGTTTAGACCCAAAAGAGGTAAGAGTTTTACGTGCCCCCTGTATGGGTAGATGTGATGCTGCTCCTACTCTGGAAATAGGGCATAATCATATAGACCACGCATCTACTGGAAAAGTAAAAGCTGCGATATCTGAAAAGCATTTTCATTGTCGCATTCCAGAATATGAAGAATTTCAAGATTATTTTAGTAATGGAGGCTATCAAACACTTTTAGATTTGAGACTAGAAGGTGACTGGGAGATCATTCAAAATAAAATCTTGGATTCAGGCTTGAGAGGGCTTGGCGGAGCTGGATTTCCGTCAGGAAAAAAGTGGGGATTTGTTCGTATGAACGAAGGTTCCCGTTTTATTGCTGTTAACGGGGATGAAGGAGAGCCTGGAACGTTTAAAGATAGATTTTATCTAGAAAGAACTCCTCACTTGTTTCTTGAAGGAATGCTAATAGCAGCTTGGGCTATAGAGGCGGAAAAAGCATACATTTATATGCGTGATGAATATCCTGCAGTTTTAGAAATACTCCGAACGGAAATCAATGCACTGGAACAAGCAGGGATAGTTGAACCAAATTATATAGAGCTTCGCAGAGGTGCTGGTGCCTACATTTGTGGTGAAGAAAGTGCAATGATAGAGTCTATCGAGGGTAAGAGAGGACTTCCAAGACACCGTCCTCCGTTTGTTGCTCAGGTAGGATTGTTTGGCAGACCCACGCTGGTTCACAATGTTGAAACACTCCACTGGATAGCGCGGATTTGTAGGGAAGGTCCTGAAATTTTAAATAGTGTGGAAAAAAATGGCAGAAAAGGCCTTCGAACTTACTCCGTGTCAGGTCGGGTTCAAAACCCTGGTGTTTATTTGCTGCCCTCTGGGTCGACGATCCTAGATATTATCGATGCTGCTGGTGGGATAAAGGAAGGGCATATATTTAAAGCTTATCAGCCAGGTGGCCCTTCTTCTGGCTTGTTGCCTGCAACTCTAAACGACGTACCAATGGATTTTGATACACTTCAACCGCACGATACTTTTATTGGTTCAGCAGCAGTAGTTATTTTGTCAGATAAAGATAGCGCTCGTGGCGCTGCCTTAAATATGTTGAAATTTTTTGAAGATGAAAGCTGCGGACAATGTACTCCATGCAGAGTTGGTTGCGAAAAAGCTGTCAAGTTGATGGAAAATACTAGATGGGATACTGAACTTTTGGAGGAAGTGTGCAAAACAATGGTTGATGCTTCTATTTGTGGATTAGGTCAGGCAGCACCTAACGCGATTAAATCGACCATAAAATATTTCCGTGATGAAGTTTAAGTTGGCCCTTGATGCAATTGGCAGGATTATTTTTCAAAACAAGCCACTATCTTCCATCTTCGAATTTTTTTGCTTTAACACTAAATTATATCATGGATTTAAAATGGTGTAGTTGATGGCATTTTTCAAAAAACTCAAGGAACGCTTATTCAAATCGTCTTCTAAAATCGATGAAGGATTGGACGCGATAGTAGAAGATGGAGGGGAGGAAGAAGAAGTTGAATTAGAGCAAGACCTAATACCGCAAAAAGAAGCTGATGATTTTATTGCAAGTGATCAATCCAATATTGAAGTTGCCCAAAAAGAGCCTGCCGTAGAAAAAAATGTATCATCTAAGGTTGAAAATCTTGAGCCTGAGAAGCAAAAAGAAACTTTTGTTCAAAAGTTTCTGGGACGTAAAAAAGAAAAAGTCACCAAACGAAAATTTGATGACGAAATGCTGGAACAATTAGAAGAGTTATTGATTGCTTCCGACATGGGTGTGGAAACTGCAATGCGGGTTGCTGCTAATATGGCTCAAGGCAATCTTGGAAGGCGTTTTTCTACAGCCGAAATAAAGAAATTACTAGCTGACGAAATAGAACAAATTATGATGAATGTTGCTCAACCGTTACCAATCTACCCAAAACAACCTCAAGTTGTTCTTGTTGTGGGTGTAAATGGTTCAGGAAAAACAACCACAATAGGAAAGTTGGCTAGCCAATTCAAAGAAGCTGGCAAAAATGTAGTTATAGCTGCTGGAGATACTTTTAGGGCTGCTGCTGTTGAACAGCTTCAAATTTGGGGGGACCGAGCAAATGTCCCTGTTTTGGTTGCCCCAGAAGGTTCTGACCCTGCATCACTAGCTTTTGATGCTTTAGAGCGAGCACAGCAAGATAAAGCTGACCTACTTATGATTGATACTGCTGGAAGGCTTCAAAACCGAACAGATTTAATGGAGGAACTTGCCAAAATTGTAAGAGTTTTGAAAAAAAAGGATCCAGATTCACCTCAAAACACTATTTTGGTTTTAGACGCAACTACGGGCCAAAATGCAATTTCCCAGGTTGAGACATTCCGTGAAATAGCAGAAGTAAGTGGCCTTATTATGACAAAGTTAGATGGAACAGCAAAAGGTGGTGTCCTAGTAGCTTTAGCCGATAAGTTTGGCCTGCCAATCCATGCAATAGGAGTTGGGGAACAAATTGATGATTTAGCCCCGTTTGACCCAGCAGAGTTTGCGCAGGCTCTTACAGGTTCTGACAGTTAATTTTAATAATAGTATGAGTTTAGATTCCTCTCTAGTAGCATGGATTTATGATATATGGGGCACGCAAACGGGTAGTTACGTAGCCTTTTGGTTGGCTTTTTTTAATTTAATTTATTTGGTTGCGTCGAGAGAAACCCTACCAACAGCATTGATTCTTGCTGTTTGTACGGGAATCTTTGTGGCACTTTACAGCACAATTGGCGCTTATGGCATAAGAGCCGCGGTGGATCCTATAGCATTCATTGTGTCGTTTTTTCTATTTGATAGTTTATCAATTACACCATATGCATTCTATCGGTGGAATAACTTAACTCAGAAACCAAACATTTTTCCTCTGGCGATGAGAGGCGCTGTTGGTGGATTTGTTGCTGTTTTTAGTTTTGGATCGATAATGTTGGCAACACGGCTTGATAAAGTGGGAGAGGCTGCGGTTTTGAGAGAAACATCCACAGTTTTTGCTGCCATTATAGGTTGGTTGTTCTTGAAAGAAACTGTTGGGCCACGCAGGGTATTATTAATGGCCTTGATTGCTTTTGGGGCTTTAGTTGTCGAACTTGGAGGTTGAATAATGTCGTCAAATCAAAAAAATTCAGGAATCAAAACTACTTTAGAATTTGGACCTGTTATAGTTTTCTTCGCAGCGTATATTTTATTTGATCGCTATGACATTAGTCTGGATTTTTACGGACAAACCTATGAAGGCTTTGTTCTGGCGACTACAGTTTTCATTCCACTAATTTTATTCACAACTTTCTTAAGTTGGAAGTTGACGGGTGAAGTTTCAAAAATACAGCTGTTTACTGCTATACTAGTCGTTGTGTTCGGTGGAATGACCATTTTATTTAATGATGAACGCTTTTTTAAAATGAAACCAACGCTCGTGTATTTTCTATTTGGTTCTATTTTGCTATTTGGTTTGTTTAGAGGAAAATCTTATCTACAGTCATTAATGGGAACCATGCTCCCCATGGACCATGAGGGGTGGATGATAATAAGTCGTAGGATTACGGTTTTTTTCTTTTTTTTAGCACTTTTAAATGAATTTGTCTGGAGAACATTTTCAACTGAAATTTGGGTTTATTTTAAAACATTTGGCTTAAGTGTGGCCTTATTTGTATTCCTTGCTTCTCAATTTCCAGTTTTATCGAAATATGGTGATTTTGATAATGATAATAAAAATTGAATTTTAGGTGTTTGATGAGTGTGGCTAAAGAACGTTTTTAATTAAAAACCTACACAAAAACAATAATGGTGGTTTATAGCAAGATTATGGGCCATCCTGCGTCGACTATTCATTAACTTTTATTTAAAAATTTAAAGCAGATTTTTCAATCGGCGATGTTTCAACTAATTTATCTGTTGGATAGAAAGACATTGAGGAGCGCATCAGCGACATTTCTGTAACTTTAAATACTCTTTAATTGATCTGTAACTTAACTAGTTGCGTATTATTATTAGTATATAGTAAACTCAGTTTTACACTAATGATCAGGGGCAGTGACAGAAAAGGGGTCCGGAATGAATATTCATACCCGAAAGCTTGAGTCGGATATTTCCGACTCAGAAGTCAATGAAGCACTATCAGTGTTGCATAAGTGGATGGAGCAGGGCGGTGGATTCGACAGACTAAATGAAACTTCGGTGCCGTCTGAAGTTGCAAAGTTCTTAACTGATTATCCTGACTTAACCGATAAATACCCAACTGACTTCGCAATTGACGGTGAGTACAAATCGTCACTTCCCGATTTGCAGAATGGCCCCAGCTCATTAATCAAAGGTTCTAACCAAGTAATTCAGCATGTTGGTATCTCCAATTTTAAGCTACCGATCCGATATAAGCTTCGCAACTCTGGAGAAAGAACTTTGGAAACGTCAGTAACTGGTTCAGTGAGCTTAGGTGCTGATAAAAAAGGCATCAATATGTCTCGAATAATGCGTAGTTTCTATAAACATTCAGAAGAGCAATTTAGCTTTTCGGTGATAGAAGCGGCGCTAAATGATTATAAAACGGATTTGGAAAGTTTTGACGCCCGAATTGCTATGAATTTTTCCTTTCCTATGCAGGTCAACAGTCTGAGATCCAATTTAACGGGCTATCAATATTATGACGTTTCACTGGAATTAATCGACCAAAATGGCTTAAGAACTAAGGTCATACACATAGATTACGTTTATAGTTCCACATGCCCTTGCTCCCTGGAATTAAGCGAACATGCTAGAAAGACGAGAAATCAGCTCGCCACTCCACACTCGCAGCGATCCGTAGCGCGCATTTCTGCTGCATTAATAGGAACTGAACCTTTGTGGTTCGAAGATTTGATTGAGGCGTGTCGTACTGCTGTTCCAACTGAAACTCAGGTGATGGTCAAACGAGAAGACGAACAAGCTTTTGCCGAGCTTAACGCAGCTAATCCTATTTTTGTAGAAGATGCCGCCAGATTGTTTTGTAAGGCCTTAAAAAGTGATAATCGTATTGGTGATTTTCAAATTATAGCTTCGCACCAAGAAAGTTTGCATAGTCATGACGCAATATCGATTTTAACAGAAGGTTCAACTTTTGAAACTGTGTCGATTGATCCTCATCAATTTACGACACTCGTGCATCGCGGATAATTTTAATAGGGCTTGACAGTTAGTGTTACTGCAACCAACGGTACTGCCATGATTGATATGCGACCCGTTGGATACGTGATTGGGATTCTAGTAATCTTTCTAGGCTTAACTATGTTCGCACCTTTGATTGTAGACTTAGGTGAAGACAATGGACATTGGCCAGTTTTTGCAACATCCGCGGCTATCACCATAGTAAGTGGCGGTTTTCTGGCGTTAGCTTCGTCGAATGGGACACATATCGGTCTTGATATACAAAAAACCTTTTTATTGACTACTCTAGTTTGGGTTGTTTTGTCGATCTTCGCCTCAATTCCTTTTCTCTTAGGGTTTACAAATGCAAACATTGTTGATGCTATTTTTGAGGCGGTGTCAGGCATAACTACCACGGGTTCTACTGTTTTAAGTGAACTAGACAAATTGCCTAAAGGACTGCTTCTTTGGCGAGGTATTTTACAATGGCTTGGAGGAATAGGGATCATCGTTGTAGCAATGGTCTTTCTCCCTGAACTCAGAGTTGGTGGCATGCAAATCTTCAGAGCTGAAGGCTTTGATACTCTTGGGAAAATTTTGCCCAGGGCTACAACGATAGCTTTTCAAATTTCAATTATTTATGTTGGAATAACCATTGCTTGTGGATTAGCTTATGTTTTGGCCGGGATGAATTTTTTTGATGCTGTAGTTCATGCTTTTACTACAGTCGCCACTGGTGGTTTTTCTAATTATGACGATTCTTTTTCAGTATTTTCTTGGAAAGTTGAATATGTGGCAATTTTATTTATGATTTTGTCCGCATTACCGTTCGTACGCTACGTCCAGTTAATAAATGGCCAAGGCACTGCTGTATTTAAAGATCCTCAGGTGAAAACTTTCTTTGTTTTAATTTGTGCTTTGGTTCTATTAAGTACGCTTGTCCTAAGTCTACAGCTAAACTTATCTTTAGAATTGGTATTTCGTAAGGCTCTTTTCAATATAACCTCCATTATCACGGGCACTGGATATGCTTCCACAAATTATATGTTGTGGGGTGGTTTTCTAGTATCACTTTTATTTTTTGTTGGACTTGTAGGAGGTTGCGCAGGTTCAACAACCTGCTCGGTTAAAATTTTTAGATATCAAATTGTCTTCGCTTCCATAGCAAGTCAGTTAAAAAGAATTCAATCCCCAAATGGTATCTTCATACCTAGGTATCAAGGAAGACAAATAAGTGATGACATATTAAACTCGGTTTTAACATTTTTTGTGGTTTTCTTTGCATCGCTTGGCATATTGGCTGCCCTTCTTTCCTTGACCGGATTAGATCTTATAACCTCATTGTCAGGAGCAGCGGCCGCCCTTGGTAATATTGGTCCAGGATTGGGAGAAACGATTGGTCCAGATGGCAACTTCTCGTCTTTAAATGAGACTGCGAAATGGCTATTGGTAGCTGGTATGTTGATTGGTCGTTTAGAATTAATGGCTGTGTATATTTTATTTACATTAAAGTTTTGGCGAAATTAGCCCAGTTTTATCGTTTTATTAAGTAAACGAAGAGATGAATTTAGTTTGTCTGATTGACGGTTATGAACGCTTTGCCTAAGAACGAATAAATTTCTATACTTATTTCAAAGGTAACGCATATGGTTGCAAACTCTCCAAAGTCTTTTCAGGATATTATTCTGGGTCTCCAGAATTATTGGGTGGCACAAGGATGTGCTCTAATGCAACCGTACGATATGGAAGTTGGAGCAGGGACTTTCCATCCTGCTACGACGTTAAGATCGTTGGGCCCCAAACCATGGTCAGCAGCTTATGTCCAGCCTTCTAGAAGGCCTACTGATGGTCGATATGGAGACAATCCAAATCGTTTACAGCACTACTATCAATTCCAAGTGCTAATGAAACCCAGTCCGCCTGATTTCCAAAATCTCTACTTAGGATCATTGGACTCTATTGGTATTGATAGTCAACTGCACGATATAAGATTTGTTGAAGATGATTGGGAAAGCCCAACGCTTGGAGCATGGGGCTTGGGTTGGGAAGTTTGGTGTGATGGTATGGAAGTAAGCCAATTTACATATTTTCAGCAAGTTGGCGGTCATGATTGCAATCCAGTTTCTGGTGAATTGACATATGGTTTAGAAAGACTGGCGATGTACATACTAGGCGTCGATTATGTAATGGACATGCCATTTAATAACCCAAAAGCTAGTGTACCTCTAAAATACGGAGATATTTTCAAACAAACCGAAGAAGAATATTCCAGGTGGAATTTTGATGTTGCCAATACTGAAACTCTTTTAAGACATTTTGACGATGCTGAGCAGAACTGCAAAGCAATATTATCTCAAGATAAATTAGATCCTAAATCTGGAAAAAATATTATTATGGTCCACCCAGCCTATGATCAATGCATTAAAGCATCTCATATTTTTAATATTCTTGATGCTCGCGGCGTCATATCTGTTACGGAACGGCAAGCTTATATTGGCCGGGTTAGAGGATTGGCGAAACAGTGTGCTGATGCTTTTGTTTTAACCGCAGCTGGAGGAAAGGTTTAGTGAAAGGAAAAATTTTGGTTATTACCATTCTGCTCACTTCTTTTTTAGCTGGAGCAACAATGTATTATCTCCAAGTATATGGTTTCTACGCGAAAGTGGGTATCGAGCAATCTAAAGGCATATCTTTGGTCAACCTCGCCACAAAAGAAGCGGAGCAAATAGAAGTGGTTAATTTTCAAGGCATTGATGCTGATAGTTCGCCAATAAGATTTCGAGCTTGCTTTAAGGTAAACCAAAGTATCGATTTTTTGAGAGAAGAGTATAAAACTCTTAAGAATGCTATGCCAAGAAATGCACCAAATTGGTTTGAATGTTTTAATGCAAAACGTATTGGTGAAGATTTGTCTGCGGGCTTAGCTACTGCATTTCTTGGAAATAAGAATTTCGAATATGGCATTGACCGCTATATAGTAATTTACCCAGATGGACGGGGTTATGCTTGGCATGAATTAAATGATTGTGGTGAAAAACTATATGATGGATCTACCAAAGACGAAAATTGTCCTGAAAGGGTTGAATAATGCCTGATTTGCTAATTGAATTACTATCGGAAGAAATACCGGCTCGGCTGCAACAAAAAGCTTCGTTAGATTTAGAGAAATTATTCACCAACGGAATTTCAGAATTAGGTTTAACTTATGAAAGTTCAGCTGCTTTTAGCACTCCGAGACGCTTAACTCTAGTATTAGAAAATGTTGCAAGCACAAGTCTTAGCCGTGTTGAAGAAAAAAAAGGACCTAGGAAAGGTGCCCCCGACAAAGCAATTGAAGGTTTTTTAAAAAATACTGGTTTAGAATTAAGTCAACTTGAAGTCCGGCAAGAAAAAAAAGGCGAATTTTATTTTGCAAATATACGAACTGAAGGCCGAAAAGCGGCTGATATTTCTTCTGAAGTTTTAGAAACAATAGTTCGAAATTTTCCCTGGCCTAAGTCAATGAGATGGGGTCAAACGACACTTAAATGGGTTCGTCCTTTGCATTCCATAATTTGCATTTTGTATGACGAAAGTGGACATAAAATTGTTGATATGAATATTGAAGGCATTTCTTCGGGAGATAAGACGTTTGGTCATAGATTCATGGGAAAAGGTGAGTTTTCTGTAAGTTCTTTCGAAGATTATGCTTCTAAATTAAAAAAAGATTTCGTGATATTAGATCCCTCAGATAGGGCAGAGATAATCTTACAGGAGATGAAAAATCAAGCTTTTGCGCAAGGGCTGGAACATATAAGTGATCCTAGTTTGTTGAATGAAGTAGTTGGTTTGGTTGAGTGGCCAGTCGTTTTAATGGGAAAACTGGAAGATGAATTTCTTTCTTTGCCTCGGGAAGTTTTGCAAACGTCGATGAGAGAGCACCAAAAGTTTTTTTCAATTCGAAATCCAAAAAACGATAAGGTAGTACAGTTTGTGACAGTCGCTAATCGCGAAACATCTGATCAAGGATCAACAATTCTTTCTGGAAATCAAAAAGTCCTAACAGCTCGATTGGCTGATGCAAAATTCTTTTGGGATAATGACCTGCGAATTGTTAATAATAGTGGTTTTGATCATTGGCTGGAAAGATTGAAACATGTTACTTTTCATAATAAACTGGGCAGCCAATTTGAGCGTGTTGAGCGTATCACTTATTTATCTGGAGCAATTGCTGAAAAGATTGGTTGTGATCCAAATTTAGCAAAGAAGGCTGCATCTATAGCTAAGTCAGATCTACCGTCCGAAATGGTATACGAATTTCCAGAATTACAAGGAGTAATGGGATCCTACTATGCTACCGAAGCCGGTTTTGAAAAACAAATAGCAGATGCCTGTAAAGAGCATTACGCTCCATTAGGCCCCAGTGATGACGTTCCGAATTCACCAACATCAATTGTGGTGGCCCTGGCTGATAAAATTGATACTCTCACTAGCTTTTGGGCCATAAACGAGAAGCCAACAGGTTCAAAAGATCCGTTTGCGTTGAGACGAAGTGCACTAGGTGTGATAAGAATAATAATAGAAAATGACCTTCGAGTTTCGTTAACAGATATTTTAGCACTGGGAAGTGATGGTGCAGATGTAGAAGATCTTAAAAATTTCATTCACCAGAGAATGAAAGTCTTTCTGCGGGACAAAGATCTTAGATATGATTTAATTGATGCATGTTTATCAATTGAAAAAAGTGACGATCTTGCTCTTTCAGTGAAAAAATCATTTGCGTTAGCAGACTTCATTAAGGCCAGTGATGGAACGAATTTAATACAAGGTTTCAAACGTGCAAATAATATTTTACTTCAAGCTGAGCAGACCGATGGAGTAGAGTACTCTTATGGGGCTGACTTAAAATATGCGGAAGAAGATGCTGAGCGTAATTTATTTTCTGTATTAGATAATGAAGAAGTTAAAATCAGGAATGCTTTAGAAAAGGAAAACTTCGTAGAGGCCATGAATTCGATGGCCAAATTAAGAGAACCCATCGATAGTTTCTTTGAAACTGTTCAAATCAATTCTGATGTGGATGTTATCAGGCGTAATAGGCTAAATTTATTATCTAGAATCTGCAAATTGTGTTTGTCGGTTGCTGATCTAACTAAGGTTGAAGAATAAGGTTTTCAATTTTCTTGCTTGAACAAAAAAAAGTATTTACGCTCCCAGGTCAAGGAGAGTGCAGCAGTGCAAAAAAATTTCAAAAACTATGAGTTGATTACACCAACGGCTAATATATCTGCGCCTACACATGGTGGCCGAGCAAAGTGTTTACAGAGATTGGTCAGATTGGACTTACCAGTTCCAAAAACTGTAGCCCTTTCTTTTAATGCAATCAAAGAAATAGTTTCTGGTAAAATGCCAGACTTGATTGATATTCTTTCAAATTTTGTGGAAAAAGACACTTTATGTGTTCGACCTTCATCTGAGAGCGTTGATTGGGGTGGACCAGGGGCTGTGCTAAATATTGGTATGAACGATGAGCGCTGTTCGCATTTATCAAAATTTATTGGGAAGAAAGCGGCTGCTGAACTATATTTTAGGTTTATACAGGCTTATTCTGTAAATGTTGCACGTTTGGATCCAGATGTCTTTGATCACATGACAGACACAAATGGCAATTCTGTTAGTGCTGCTTTAACGGCTTACCAAGACGAAATGAATGAGAATTTTCCACAATCTATTGAACATCAATTATCAGAAGTTCTTCGATCTATGGCGCGTGCATGGGAAGGAACTTCTGCGCGACTTTTAAGAGAGGCAAAAGGTGCTCCGGCTGATGCTGGCCTAGGTTTGGTTATTCAAAAAATGGCATTTGGGGTCGGCGACGGTGAAAGTGGATCTGGCGTTCTGCAATTGGTCAATAGTGATACAGGGCAATCTCAAATAACAGGACGATATCTTAGGCAAAGCCAGGGGCGCGAGTCATTATCTGAAAAGCAAGGCACATTGTTTTTAACTCTTGATACAAGGGGGCCATCTCTGGAGACGGAGGAGCCCAGAATATTCAGAGATCTTATTAATAAAGCTGAATTGATGCGCAAAAAGTTGCGTGAGGAAATGGAGATAGAATTTACAATAGAAAATGGCAGATTGCATATTTTAGATGGAATTCGTGTTGTGCGAAGACCAAGGGCAGCAGTTTTAATTGCTGTAAGTTTGGTAAAAGATAAGATAATTACCAAAGAAGAAGCTCTCATGAGAGTGGATCCGCGCGCTGTTGGTGAACTGCTACATCGGCAAATCGACCCAAATGCTGAAAGAGATATACTTGCTAAAGGAGTTGCTGCAAGCCCGGGTGCTGCAACTGGAATTGTTGTATTTTCTGCATCGGAAGCACAAGCATGTGCTGCTCGCGGCGAAACCTGTATCTTAGTTCGTCGCGAAACTAGCCCAGAAGATATACGCGGTATGCATGCAGCAGCTGGTGTTTTGACGGAAAGAGGAGGAGTCACAAGTCACGCCGCAGTTATTGGTCGTGGAATTGGGCTTCCTTGCGTTGTTGGGGTTTCTGAGATTAACTTTGACTCAAATAATAAGGCTTTTTCGATTTCCGATGGACGTTCGTTTAACGCGGGGGACTCCATAACCATAGATGGTACACTTGGACATGTCCTAGGCGGAACACCAAAAATGATTGAAGCCGCATTGGATGACTCTCTTAAATTGATGTTGGACTGGGCTGAAGATGCTGGAGATATAAAAGTAAGAGCAAATGCTGATACCCCAAGTGAGACAAAAACTGCGCAGAACTTCAACGCGCATGGTATTGGCCTTTGCCGAACTGAGCATATGTTTTTTGAGGCTGACCGCCTCACTTTAATGAGAGAGATGATTTTTGCTCATAACAGAGATGAACGAAGAGCAGTACTAGACAGGCTACTGCCCATGCAAAGGTCAGACTTTTTTGAACTTTTTAACCTCATGCAAGGGCTCCCTGTTTGCATAAGGTTATTTGACCTACCTTTGCATGAGTTTTTGCCAAATGATCGAGAAGGCATGCACGCCCTGGCCGAGGCCTTAGATCTGCCATTATCGCATGTTGTGAGTAGGGTAGAGACGTTAGCTGAATATAATCCCATGCTTGGCATGCGTGGTGTTCGTGTAGGCGTAACCATACCGGAAATTTATGAGATGCAAGCACGAGCAATTTTTGAAGCAACCGCTGAAGCCAGTAAAAATGGTACTCATATAGTTCCAGAAATAATGATACCTCTTGTTTCAGCAAAACGTGAAGTGGAACTGGTCAGAGCGCGAATTGATGGAGTGGCTTCAATGGTTCGAGCTGAAACAGCAATCGAGTTTGATTATCGACTTGGAGTTATGGTTGAAACACCTCGGGCCGCCTTACGTGCGGATGATATCGCCCTTAATTCTGCATTTTTGAGCTTTGGAACTAATGATTTGACCCAGATGACCTATGGTTTATCTCGCGATGATGCAGGTCGATTTATGTCTGACTATGTACAACAGGGCGTTTTTCCAGAAGACCCTTTTCATACTCTTGATATTGATGGAGTTGGTGAGTTGTTAAAAATGGGTGTGACCAGAGCTAGAGGCGTAAAAAGTGATATTGTTTTGTCCATTTGCGGCGAACACGGCGGAAGTCCTGAGTCTATAGATTTTTGTCGCAAAATAGGAATGGACTATGTTTCTTGCTCTCCTTTTAGAGTTCCAGTTGCTAAATTAGCTGCTGCTCAATTAGCAATTAAAGACCGTATTGAACCTTTGCGATAAACCCGTTATAGAAGCGATTATTAAAAAAGTTACACAATATATCGTTAAGATATGCATTTAGTACACAACATAAGGTATTTCGATTTGCTAGCTTGGATTAAAACTATAACGGTTTTGTGCTTGGTTTTCTTACCGCAGATGTTAAGTGCAGATACACAAAAACAAGTTATTGATAAGCTTGAAAAATTTGAGCAAAAAAACATCGGTAATTTAGAGCCTTGGGACGTTGCCCATCTATTTGGTTTGACCAAAGTTAGACGGCCATCAGAATGGACGTCAGCAAAACTACTATCTCTTCCTGTTCCTAAAAGTGGTAAGCAAATGTCTTGTCTTGCGGAAGCACTGTATTTTGAGGCTCGGGGGGAACCTATTACCGGTCAGTTAGCCGTTGGAGAGGTTATTTTGAACCGTGTTGAAGATTCACGATACCCAAGCTCTATATGCAAAGTAATAAATCAAGGGACTGGGCGACGATTTGCTTGTCAATTTACTTATACCTGTGACGGAAAGTTGGAGACTGTGCATGAGCGAAAAGCTTACGAAATGGCTTTGAAATTAGCAAAAATACTTATAACAACTCATGACAGAAAACTGACAAAAGGGTCTACCCACTATCATTCTAATTATGTAAATCCAAAGTGGTCTAAAAAATTTGAAAGAGTGGCAAAATATGGCCGACACATTTTTTACAGACAACCATTGCTGGTATCCCAAAGATAATTGTGACGTAGAATACCTTTGCAAAGGCGTCGTTGTTCTACCAACTATTGAAAAATCGCTTATTTAAAAGATATAGACAATATCTGGTGATTTTATGAGTAACGAAATATATCTGGCGTTTGCCCATCCAAAAGAGCGCTCTGAGGCTAGTGAAGCGGAAACGGTTCATGATAGGATTTCATTAAGAGATCATATTGTTGACGTTGAGATTGGCGCTTTTCAATCTGAAAGAGGAAATAAACAAAGAGTATGCTTCAATATTGTGGTTGAAGTTAAACCATTCCAGAACAAATTGGAAGACGACGTCGATCGGATATTGTCTTACGATAAGGTAACAGAAGCCATCACAACCGAATTAAGTGTTGAAAGATTAAACCTATTAGAGACATTAGCAGATAGAATTGCTGACAGAATTTTAAGTGAGCCACAAGCTATACGAGTATTTGTTCGTATTGAGAAACTAGATAGAGGCCCAGGTGCCCTAGGTGTTGAAATCGTTCGTTCTAATGAAATGAAACAAGTGAGATCTATGGCGCTGGAAGATATTCGGTTGAATTGTCCAAAAATAATTGTATTGGCTAATAAGGCATTTGAGTCGGTTGAATTAAAAAATTGTATAGACGAATTGGAAAGATTAGGCCGATCTGCTATTTTTTGCGTTGGGCTGCCTTCTGAAAATTATTCAAAAGTAACTCAAAAGCAGGTTCAGCGAAGAATTGATTTATTAGCTATTGAGCAAAATGCCTGGAAGCTGGCAGCATATGACAAACGATGCGTTGTTGTTGAAACAAAAACTGAACTGGATTGGGCTATTAAAAATGGTCAGATCTCAGTTTGGGCCCCAGCAAAGATGTTGCTTGATGCAAAAAATCTTCCAAACTTTGACTTGCAAAACCCTTTACCACTCTCAGAGTGGTTAGCAAACGAATTTGGTACTCAATATGTGACGTGGATTGGCGATATTACAAATACTAATTGTTCTATAAAAATAGAAACTATACCTTTAAGCTAAGATCCATTTCAAAAACTGAAGCAAATTACATCTGTAAATATGACCATGACTTCCTATTTTAGACCAATCTTAAGAGCAGGCTCACCTAGAGCCAACGGTAGTATTGTTTTTGCAGAAAC
>ENA-ORDR01000634-ORDR01000634.1-marine-metagenome-genome-assembly--contig:-NODE-634-length-17745-cov-9.480360_pt1 | contig 17745 bp, 36 predicted proteins | sample MGYA00240993_ERZ508538 | MGnify/ENA primary metagenome ERZ508538 (study PRJEB26207, sample SAMN05421999) | marine metagenome | isolation source: Monterey Bay, California, USA | place: USA:Monterey Bay... | reverse complement strand
TAACATTCTAAACTCTTTAATTCTCATATCGTATACAGGTAATAGATTATATTCTTTTGCTTTGTATGGTGCTTCTTTGCCTGTTTTACTCTTATATCTTTTGCCTAGTCTGGCTGTAAGCGTTCGTATTGTATTATCTTTTTTGATAAAGGTACTGCTAAAGATTTGCCCGTTTGTCTGGTGGATTAGTTCCTTCGCTTTGTCTGTGTTAATTGTTTCCATGTTTGTTTATTGTTTAAAATTAGTATTTGTTTGCTTAACATCCAGAAGTTAGGATTGCTAAGATAAAAAGGATGGTTAACTGGGTATTACTCCAGTCAGACATCGGAAGTTGCCCTTTGCTCATCTTATAAAGTTTTTAAATTAATATCTATTTTATTGCCGTTCCACTCTTTGCCGTTAAGATACCACACAAAGTTTTTTTGTCTTATATCTACATTAGGTAAGGCGTTTAATCGTTCCTTTGTTGTATTGCTGAACCATCCACAATTGCTTATTGTAAGCGTTCGTTCTGGGTCGTTGTATCTGTATGCAATTGTATTATTATGTAGTTTTAAAATCGTAACATTTGGCAATACTTCAACAACAGTATTTTGTTTTTTAAATCTTTTAGCGTTCATAAATGCGTTAATTGATTCTTTAGTTATTTTTCTCATTTTTTTATTGTTTTTAGTTATTAATTGTTTTGTCTAGTTCTGGTTCTACATCTTCCCAAAATTTAGTTTCTCTTTGTCTTGATGCGTGTAAACTTGCTAATGTCTCAGAGTTTATATTTTCTAAGGTAAAGCCGTATTCGGTTGCTATTTCTATACTCTCACTTAGTGAAGCATCATTTTCTTGTAAATATTTTATCGCTTTACTATAATAAATTATATCTACATTAAAAAATCCATTATCTTGCAATTCATCATAAATCTGATGTACATCGTAGCCATCTAACTCATCAGAAATAAAATCTGTTGCATCTTCCCCCAAATGAATAAGGGTTAAATCTTGTAAAGTGTTTTTAATTAGTTCGTTTTTTGTTGTTGTGTCCATTGTTTAAAGTTTTAAAGTTAGTTAATAGTTATTTTCTATAATTAAGATAGTAATTAATACAGTAGCAGCAAAGAAACAAACTAATGCAATATTATCAAGTATTTTATTCCTTTTAATTCTCTTTTGCTCTGTTAAGTTTATAATATTATAATTTTGCACTTTGTTTTTCTTGAAAAAATTTGTTAATTCTTCCTCATTTAAAAAATAGTTTCTTTTGCTTTTCTTGTTTGTAATTTTGTAGTTGTTCATAGTTTTAAAGTTTTTAGTTAATTTCTGTTAGTTCTGATAGTATTCCATCTAACGCCAATTTATTAAGTATCGGTTTTAATGTTTTTGTACTCTTTACAATTACTGCGTTTTTCTCTAGGTTAAAATGCCCCCATCTGCCGAGCCATAAAGCGAACAAATCGCCTTCACCATCAAAAGAATTTTTTAATATAAGTGTTTCGCCATTCTTTAAGGCGTTTTTGTGTTCTGTTGTTAATATCATTGTTTTAGTTTTTAAAGGTTTATAAAATAAAGTATTGCCGCTGCTGGTAAACTTAAAAGATAAATTAAATCAAATAAGTTAGTTTTTGTGTTTTGTTGTTTTGTGTTCATAGTGTTTAAAGTTTTTAGTTAGTTATTATGATGCAAATATACACCTTTTTAACAATTACAACAAAAATGTGTAAAAAGATTATTTTTTTTTCTACTCTAGTAAAACACGCTTTTTTTAAAGTTTTTTTAAAATGATGTATTTTTTATGGTGCTTTTTTACCTCTTTTTTTACTGCTTATATTGAAAAAGTGTTTTTTTATGGTGCTTTTGTTGGTTGGTTGGTGCTGCTCAATTTTAGAGGTTAAAAATTTGCAATAGATAGAACGCGTATGCGAATAACAAAATATTTTAATTATACTAATATTTTAAAATAAAGTTATTAACAATTTAATTTTTTAAAAAGTAGGTGCGAAAATTAGAAAAGAAGAAACAAAAATAAAATCTCACTCAAAATCTCCTAGCCAATATACCTAGCAGTTTCAGGGCAGTTTCAACAGCAGTTTCACCGAGCAGTTTCGGTGGCAGTTTCAAAACAGAAACAGTTTCAAGAAAAGTTTTAAAAAAAGTTTTAAGGAATTTTCATATACCAATCAAGGACATCCATACATTCTTCAAGTCCTTTAACTACCTTAGCATAGTAGCCTTCTTCATTGAGGTCAGCAACCCATTGCTTTTGTTCTTTGGATGGATAGCAGGTCTTATCTGCTTTAATCTCTAGGAATAGTCCTGCATACTCACTATTGACTTTACATATTTGCATATCAGGGAAGCCTTTAACATAGCCAGTTTTCTTGGCTAGTATTGCTTGTTTCATGGAGGTTCTTATACCACCTAGTGAGGCACAGTATCTTAGATTAGGGTAGGTATATTTTATATAGGTGCAGAATGAGGATTGGACTAATGCTTCTTTCTTCATAGCCATACCCCCTATGCCCCCTTATGCCCCCTATGCCCCCTATGCTTACCCCCTACACCCCTTGTTCCCCCATCAGTATAGGTCTTACCCTTTATTAGTTGGTACATTAAAGGTTGTGATACGCTATACTTCCTAGCAAGAGATGAGATAGTTATCTTCTCTGTAGCAGTAGTGTATTCTTCTCTGATAGCATCTGCCTCAGCAACAGTAAACTTTCTTCTGGAGTAACCACCACCTCTACTATCTTTTCTATCTTCTATTCTTATCTTTCTAATCTTTGGCATAATCTAATATTCATCTTCAAACCTATCAGTAGTTTCACCATATTGATTTTCAATATCAATACTTGTAATTATAACATCTACTTTATGTAGGTTCTTTTTATTTATGTAACAAATTCTATCTATTAATTCTTGGTCGCTCTCTATTTCTTTAATGTTAGATGTAAGAACAAATGTATCTAGTATTCCTGTAATTGCTTTTCTAGTTACAACTTTTTTATTCTTTATCTCGTAAGATACAAATACTCTAAAGATTGGTTTTTTCATTTTTAATTTTATCTAACTCAAACTCTAGGTGGTTAATAGCCTTCTGTATGCAATCAACACTTGTATCGTGCTTACGCTTTGCTCTCATCAGATATGTACAGGCAGTACCGATATTATAGGATAAATCAAAATCCTCTACAACTTTCCTAGCCTCATATCCATAAACTCTACCAATGTAATAGTTTGGAGTTTTATCTTTACTGTAATCTACTTTATCTTCTACCACCTCATTTTGCCAAGTAGTAGTTGGAGTCCATCCATTCCTTCCTTTATCGTTATAATATTTATTATGCTTTGTCATTTAATTTATCTATATTTTTTTTTAACTTCTCATTCTCTTGTCTTGCTATCTTATCCTCAACATAGCATAAAGCAAATATATATAAAATCACAACACCAACAATCATTAAAGCACCAATAGTTGCACTATTCATCATTTAATATTTTTAAGAGTTGATGGCATGTATATATCCTATCATCACCTGCATAGTTTTCGTATATCATTGTAAAGTTGTCATTCTTCCAAGTCCATAAAGACTTTACTCCAGTCTTAATGTGATGCTTCAATACACTCTTGATTGTCTTATAAGTTCTTTTCCCCATATTATTTTTGATTTTTATACCAAACCCCATAACCTTTTGCTTTACCAGTAAATGGAACTTTTTTAAGTATTACTAATTCTTCTTCCTTATCCTTTTTATACTTAGGATTCTTACTATTTAATTTTCGTTTCTTCATATTGTTTATTTAATAAGCATAGTGGGGGTTAGAAAAAAAAAGGAATATTAACGCTTAGGGGTTTCAGAGTATCCCCATTGTTGTTATTATTATTTATCCCCACTATACTCATCTTCTATTAATACAGAGCAGAAATAGGCTTCTAGCACACAAGCGATTATAACCACTCCCCATATTATCATAAATGTTTTCACAATGCAAATATATAAAAATATTTCAATTTTATACAAATTAATTCCTAAAACTTTTTCCCTTGATAATCACCACTTTACACTTCCTCAACCTATCTAAAGTCCTTTCATCATATCTTTCTTTAAGTGCTTGAGGTGTTAAATTTGTAGTTATTAGTAATGTTTTAGAACTATCCTCAGCATAAGAAATTGCATCAGCAACTGCATCTATCTTAGTACCATAATCATTTTTAATACTCTCAGTACCTAAGTCATCAATGATAATGAATGGTGCTTTATTTCTATCAACTGCACCTAATTCTTTTGCAGGAACGCTTCTTAATATCTTATTTGTTCTAGTCCTAAATATAGCAGGAATAACAAAGTTTAAGATAGTTGATTTACCTAATCCACATTCCCCCATCAACATCAATCCTCTACCTTTTGTATCTACCATCCAGTCAATAATCTCATCATAAGCAGGTAAATGCTCATACTTTTCAACTGTTCTATCGTAATACTCAAAAGACTTAATGAACATTTCTTTTATTTCTTCTCTTACTCCTAGTTTATATCTGTTGTAAACCTTTGGCTGCAGGAAGTCTGCATTTTTAAATGTATCTTCTATTGTTCTCATAGTTTAAAATTTACCATCACCATAATCTCCTCCTTTTTTATGTCTGTGTGATGTAGTGTTATTGTTATTAGTTTTATTTTGTCTTTTCTCCCAAGTCCTTACACAAGCCTTCCAATCTTTCATTTTGTTTTTACCTACCATCCAATTTTTACTCTCATAGAAATCAAAAAAAGTTTCTGCATCAATACCATTATTCCTCCATAAACAATATTCTTTAATATCATTAACTTCTGGTTTTTTAAAAGAAACCCCTTTATTATTAATATGTTTATCTTTAGATAAACTAATACTATCTTTAAAGTTTTCTTTAATACCCCCCTTAAAGTTTTCTTTAACACCCCCTTTAAGTTTTCTTATATACCTCCTTTCAATTTCTTTAGTATTTCCTTTATAGATGTAATGAGTTGATATGTAGCCATTTGCAACTAATTCACTTACCCATTTAGAAATAGTAACAGTACTCTTACCATAAAGGTTAGAAAAGTATTTATTTGTGGCAAAGCACTCACCATTAATATTAAGTAGTGCAGTTATTTCAGCATATAATAATTTAGCATTTGCAGTTAGATTCTTGTCATATCTAACCTCAGCACTTATTATAGCATAGTAGTTTGGTTGTTCTTTCATTGTTTTTAGTTTTAGTTATTTTTTGGTATCTCTAGTTCATAGCACTCTGTATAGGTGGACATAACTACAGTCCATTCACTTACCTGTTCGTGAGTAAACCAACAAAATCTTGCGTATAAGGCGTTCAATGGCTGTATGAACAAATAGTGCGTAATTTTCTTTTTAGGGTTGTTATGGGCTTTAAAATTAACTCTAAGCGTATTTCCACCACTTTTTACGCCTTTAACATCAATGTAGTTTAACTCACCAATGCCTTCCATAATTAAGTCAGCCTCAACAACTGGTCTTTGCTCAAGTAGTGGTGCAGCCTTGTATCTTATACCTTTATTGTTCTCCATCAGATGCCTTGCAATAAGTTCTGCAAATATTCCTAACTGAGAGATAGAGTGTTCTTGTTTACCTCTATATTTTTCTGTGTTTTTATTATAAACATCAGCAGACAACATACTCCTTACCTTAGCAAGTTCATCAGATAGTTTGATGAAAGTGCTAGGATAAGTTGTTTTTTTCCATTTAATCATTAGAATGGTAAGTCATCATCTGTTTTTGCTGTAGACTTCTTAGCAGCAGTTGGCTTAGAATCTTTTGGTGGCTCATAAGTATTTACATAAGCATAATGAGTTGCACCCTTTTCAGATGGTTCTCTCCTTTCTGAAATCACCATAGAAACCCAACCATTCTTTGAGTTTGCTTGTAGTTCATCCATCTTAAAGTTAGCAACCATCATTGTACCATACTTCGTATCAATATTTTTGATACTACTTGGCAAGTAAACCTTCTCTTTCTTGTCTGTCATTTTTTGATTTTTTAATTTTATATAATTTAGTTAATGATTCGCTGATTTGTTTTAATTGAGTTTCTAGTCCTAATATTTCTTCATCCACCTCAACTTCAATAACCCTATCTTCTACTCTTTTAAAAGCATCAGTATCTTCTGGATAGTTATTGTAAAAGAACTCAAACTTTCTTGTGTGGTGTATAATAGAGGCATGATGTAGGTTTGTTACTCTACCTATCTCGCTAAGAGTTAATCCAAACATCTCTCTTAATATGTAGATATACATTCTCTTAGCAAATATAATGTTTTTCTTTCTACTACCCAAAAACATTTCCTCCTGTTTAATGTTATAAATATCTGCTAATTCTTTTGTAATTACATTGTGGTAGTAATCACTAAATTTTAATCTTCTTCTTCTCATTTTGTTATAATTTTAATTTAAGTCGTACACTATTGTATCAACTATGTCTTGTGTTTTTAATCCAATAAAGTCTGCTAATGTTTTAGCGTGAATGAATCTAAGTGATGGTGGATTCTCTATAAACTTTCTACTTGTAGCGTAATTAACTCCAAGTATCTTACAAAGTTTTAAATTAGACACACCATATATTCTTAGTAGAGCCTCAAACTCATTTCTGGATTCTCTGATTTGTACTAATGTATATTTATTTGTCATCTCTCTTTATGTATTTTTCAATCTTAGATTTCTCAACTTTAAATTTAGTTTTACCAACATGATAAAAATCTATAAGTTGTTGCTTGTCTAACATCTTCATCATATCATCCTCAACAATCTCACCCAAAAGGTGTTTCTTGTTCCATATAATATAAGTGTAGGTTTTTAAAAAGTGATTAAAAATCTCTATGTCCAAACACTCCATCTTTGCACATTTTTTCCCATTGTTTTCTTGTGTCTTTTTCATATCTGTTTTCATATATTTTAGTTATTATTTCTTCTGCTTCTAGTTCTGTTAAATCATTTATTCTTCCTAGAATATCAGATTTCATTGTTTCTGTAAAAGATGTTAGGTCAATGTTACTCTCAATGATAAGCCATTGGGTATCTGTAATACCACTAGGCTCACCATCAAGAATATTATCTATCCAATCATCAGTCATTAATCTACAATCTCATCCTGACCAAATACTCCTTGCTCATAGAATCCTGCAATCTTTAAAACAACTCTACTCATTGCTCTCTTTTCTGCCATAGCAACAGGGAACTTCTTACCACCTCCCATTAAGTTATTGTCAGATGCTTCTCCAAAACTCATAGCGTTCTTAACCTCATTACCAACCTTCATTGATGCTGCTGCTCTTAATACGCATATTCCTTTTTCTATATCCATATTGATTACTTCATAAGCAACTGTAATATTGTTTCTTGATACAATCTTATCAATTCCAGTTCTTGTGATAACTACAAATCCTCTCTTGTCTTTGTAAATATCTTCTTCTACTAAACCATTCTCTTTGTACATCCTTCTTAAAGCCTCTTTTCTTGTTTCTACAATTGGCTCAGGTTGTTTTCTTAATTTTTCTTGCATTGTTTTTTTTGACATTTTGTTATTATTTAATTGATTAATACTCGGTTCTTGTTGAGCAAGTTCTTCTTGCTTCATTTGCATAAATTCTTCTTTCATTCTTCCCATAATTTTATAGTTTTAGTTAGTTATTTTGTCTTGTTGGACAATGTAGATAATCATAAGTATTATGATTGTAGGTACTGCGATTAGTGTTTCCATTTAGTTTATTGTTTTAGTTATTAATTTCTTCCCATAGAATTTGTGTTATTTCACACAACTCAAGCCCATCTTCATCCTGTAATATGTCTGGGTACATTCCATTTAGATACCATTCACTAACTACATTAAGAACTTCTTGTTCAGTTAGTTTTAATCTTTTAATTATATCTTCTTCCATTGTTTATTGTTTTAGTTGTTAATTGAGGCAAAGATATAAAATTGGAATTACCCACCAAAACATTTTTAACAATTTTTAGATAATTGTTTGTCTACTAGAAGTAAATTGTATGAAATTTATGAAGGCCAGATGACTACCATTAGAAATAATGCACTAAACGAGCCACTTGTCCACTTGTTTTTTCGTGCAAAAATCCTTCAACTGCTTTAGGAACTCCAACATATCCTTTTCTTGAGTGCCAACTATCAGTTCCTGATGGACTACGCATATACTCTACAGTAACTCCTATAAAGTCTTTAGCATCTAGCCACTTATGTTTAACTTTGTGATGTAAATGATGTAGATACCAATATCTATATTTAGTTTCACTCCACATTACTGGTTTCTCCTGAGCCATCATTAAAGGTAAGTTTGCCATCTTAGCACCATCTCCATGCTCTAAGCCAATTAAGTTCTTACCATATTTATAATACTTTCTATGTGCTACACTAATATCAAAAGTAATATCTCTGTCGTTTCTAAACCAACTCTTTAATGCATGTGCTAAATGAAATCCACTTTGGTAATCGTGATTAGACATTGAATGAATAACATCTACAGGTGCTATCTCTCTTAACATCTCTACACACTTAACATATAGTGCTAATGCAACCTCAAAATGTTCCCACCACTTGCCATCTACATCTTGACCTGTACCTGCTGTAGTTTGATTATATACATTATCAATATGCAAAACATCATTACCTATACAAAATAATATCCTTTCTACCTCAAAGCCATCTGCTTTATATATAAGTCCTTCTAAGCCCTCTAAAACACGCATACAGGCAGTTTCAACATCATAGCCATCACCAGTTTCAACTCCATTAGCATATTTACCTATATGTATGTCTGCAGGATTTATTACTAATAGATGATTAGCATCTTTGTTATCTCTTTTTACTGAAGGATAATAAGGTGAGTGATTCTCAATGAAGTCGCTAATCTTCTCTAGCATATCATTTTCATTAGCAGTTATATCTTCTTTGGTTACAATGCTAAATCTGTATTCACCACTAGCAGATTGCCAATGCTTGACACTTACAACATCATCTTTATTTATACCTCTTTCTGAAAGATGTATGTCTAACGCTGTGTTTCCATTAATGTTTGTTGTGCTTTCTGCTCTGTTTTCATAAACCATCTCAACTTCTTCTTTAGACAACCTAAGTCTTTTACCATATTTTTTCATAGTTTTATGTATTGGTTATGATGCAATTATACAAAAAAAAATGCTTGTAAAATACAAAAGTGAGATGTTTTTAAACATCCCACTCTTGAAAACTATAAACAATGAAAACAAAGATAGGCACAACCCTACCTAAGTTATGCAAAGATAATTATTTTTTACAATTACCAGTACAATTACATTTATTTTTTTCAAATACAGAGAAACATAATGGTAAAACACCTAACCCTGTAAGTATCAAAGCATTAGTATCAATACCATTTTTCTCAATGTATAAACTTGCAGCAATTACTATCACTCCACTAATGGTTCTTTTACTACTCCATTTACCTTTAGTGTCTGTAAAAAGTTCTTTTACTGCCTTCAATAATTCTGTTATTGGTTTTACGCCACCCTTTAGCAGCACTCCCCCTATCCATTTCTGAAACACTATTTCTTCTTGTTGTATTTAGGAACAATAGCATCAATGATAGTGTCTAACCATCCAAAGATTTTGTTGTCTTTTTCTGTTGGAGTTAAATTAGTAACAACTTTCGCAAAAGCCATTATTCCAACTAATAATTCTAGCCAATTTTCTGTAATAAAATTCATAATATATATTTAATTAGTTAATATTCTGTTTAATAACCCCAAATACAGGGGTTTGTTTTGTCCTTATCACAATCAGTATGTATAAATTTGTTTTTAAAATCTATACCAAATCTTTCAAATCCTGCACCTCCCAGACCTCCCATTATTAGTGCTAAATTTTTACTGTCTATAAACCTGATGTCAGCAGCAATACCTTTAATATGAGATGAGGTTGGATTTTTCTTAGATAATGGATGTTTCTCACATCTATATCCACTATTTATTTTAAATGGAACTCCTGCAATTCTTCTTGCTCTATCCATCATTTCTAAGAAATCACTATCAATGTAATTAGTATTACATCCACACTTGCAATTAAACTCACTTCTTTTAAAGTATTTTAATTCCATTTTATTTTTTGTCTTTAATAGATTTGATAATATCTTCAAAAAAACTTTCAAAATCTTCTTTAATTTTATTTTCAGAGTCAATTTGTTCTAATTTTTTTATAGCCCAATTTACACCTGCATCTCCTCCCCAAGCATCCCACATAATACCTCCACATCCTTCATCATAAGGAACATCCTTATGTTGTTGGTGTCTTTTAAATGAAGCCATACGAGCAATTGTATCTCTACTTAAACTATCTCTGTTGGCTAATTGTCTTGCACGAGTCCATCCTACCTGAGTTCCACAATCACTACCATTTTCCTCTTTATACTTTATAGCCCTCTTAGCATTGTTAGTTGCTGCTTGTGGATAGTCATTATAAGTTTCTTCTGCATAATAATCTTTATTAGCAGTTTCACAAGAAGATTTAGAGTCATACTGACATTCACCAGTTTCACCAAACCTCCACTTACCATTTTCACATTCGTAACAAGGCATACTACGCTGTTACTACAATAAACTCAATATCAACTGCATCTGTATTTGCATTAGCAGCAATTTGAGTTATATCTGTAAGAGTTCCTACTGTTGTACTAGATGCTGCTGCATCAATCTCGTTATCCATCAATAAGAAAGTTTCACCTGCTTTTATTTTAACAAAGAAAGAATCTGCAGTACCTGTAACTCTTAATTCTAAGAAGTTAGCACTATCTAAGTTCTTTATTCTAAAGTATTTGTAATTACTTATATCTGCTACACCTGCTGCATCTGCTGCACCAAAGTTTATGATATTTGTCCATGCTGAACCTCTTGTTTGTGCTGCAATAGTCATTATCCTCTGATAGACCTCACCATTACTTGCGAATGTCTTATTCATTGTATTCCCATAATCAACACCATTAAGAGAATAACTCTCTGTTATTGTTACTGTTAAGTCTGCTGCTGTTACTGTTGTTGCCATATTTTTATTATTTTATTTGTTTTTATAATCCTGCTAAATAAGAATTTACATTAGCAGTTAATGTAGCACTTGTACTGCTAAAAATTTGTATCTCCTCTATAACTCCATCATACCCATTTACTCCTGAACCACCCCCACTTCTTAAACCAATAGCATCAATAAGTGCTGTACCTGATGTGGTTGTTGTTGTGCTTTGTGCTACTCCATTTTTATGTAAAGTAAGCAGATTAGAGCCATTTCTAGTTACAACTAAATAATCATCTCCAAAAGTACCACTATCTAAATCTATACTAGCCAGACTTCCACCAATTTTTGCTCTAAAATTTATAGTAGAGTGAAGTTTAAAAAACTCATTATTGGTAGTTATATCTGCTAAGAAACAACCTGTATTACTTCCTGTTGGTGTTAATTTAACCCCTATTGTAAAAGCACCTGTTATAGAAATTTGTGAAGATGTTTGGATATTAGTATCATCAGCACTTACAAATGTTAATTCTCCTGCTGAATAAGCAGGTTGCTCAGATGCAGTTGATTGAGCCATATCATACGAATTAGCACTATCTGCCCAAACAGAAACATCAGAACCATTTAAAGTAATTCCTACTCCTTTTTGATACCAAGCAACAACACTACCTTCGTTATTTGGCTGCCAACCACCTAATGGTCTGATACTATCTAAACTTAAACTTTGTCTTAAACTTAACATATTCTAATTATTATGCAGATGCGTTACCATCATGTTCTTTATATCCAATCCCAATACCACTCGTAAGTTGTATAGCAGTTGTACGAAGAAACAATGTTGTACCTGCACTCATAGTCTTTGTATTAAGAGCAGTAATGTTAGTAGCATCTCCTGCTATTGTAGCGATTACTGACTCAACTGGGAAATGTATGCAATAAAAATCTTTACCTGTTTGTGCTGCAGTAGTGAAAACCTCAGTTCCCCCACCCTTACCAAGCATCTCAAATAGTAATGTATTGTCTGTATCAAATGTACTCATTTTATTTTATTTTTAAATTGTTATTATTTTATTTTTATTCTGTAAAAAGTTTTACTAATGCACCTAAAGTTATAGCATAAATCATCCACATTGCTCTCACTAAAATCTTTCTCATTGCCGTATTTCTATTCACTCTAGCAGCAACTCCCTTGTCTGGATTTAATAATCTTTCTGTAAGCATATCTAGTTTACCATCTAAATTATCTATCTTCTCATTTATTGAACTTATGTCTTTCTTCATTGATACTATTTCTTCTTTTGTTGTCATTAGAATGTTGTTGTTTGTATAGTTAAATTCATATAAATAGTAGAGCCTGTACCTCCCACCTCTTTAATCATTGGAAATATAATATCTCCTGCTGCTATACCTGCTGCAGTTATAGTAGTTTCATTCATTCTAACCAACTTACTATTACTTGAAAGCCCTGTTACTGTTATTTCATCAACAACAACTGGCACAAGAGCAGTAGTAGCACCTGCTGCAGGTGTAACCTTACATATAGCAACAGTAACATTATTTGAGCCATTACTTGTTACCCATCCACTTATATATGTAACAGAAGAAGTTTCAGGAACTATACACCCCTGTCCTATTCTAAAAGCCTCTGATGGAAGTATACTCCCAGATGCAACAGCAGTATTACCATAATCAACAGCCATCTCATAAGGAGATTTAGTATCTGCTATATCTTCTCCATAATAGTAGTTTGCAGCACCTGTAGTAAACCCCTGCATCTTATAATTAGTAACACCCATATAAGCCTTACCCTTCCACTCTAAGTTACCATCAGTTCCTGTTGCAGAAGTACCAATAGTTTTACTTAAAACAGTATTATTAGTAGCAGTTTCAAATCCTTTTGGATTGTGCCTATTCGCACTACTTAAATTCTTATGTTCGTTTGCAGCCATTTATATATTTATTTTAACAATCATCACAAGGACAGTTATCCTTCCAACTATTATAATTTCTAGTAGGTCTTGAATATATACTATCATACATTATTATACCATGATTCTTATAAACATCATCATTACAAGGCTTATTAGATTCATAAGTTGGATAATCACCACTTTGGTCGCTATCATTCATGTAATCTAGCATATCTTTTAAGTATATCTCAGCCTTTCTGTAAGTGTCCTGCTTATAAGCATTTAACTCAGAAGGGTCTATAATAGTAGCAAACTCATCAATATTATGAACAATACCTGCACTACTACTATTACTTTGAACTTCATTAATTACCTCAAACCTAACAAACCAACACAAAGTTCTTGTTAAGAAATCATCCATTAAAGTTTGATTTGCAGTAGTTAAAGTACCATTATTGTGTTGTGTTTTTAATTCCTCATAAAACTTCTTACCGATTGCCTCTTTTAAATGTGCCAACTCAGAAAGAAGTAATGTGCTGTTAGAAATTAAAGCAGTATCAGTATTAGCATTAGTAAAACTATTACTTATAACTTCTGCTGCTGTTACTAAAGGTATATATTGATTTACATTTGCCATAGTTATTCTTTTTCAATTTCAGTTACTTGCATATCCCCTACTTCATCATCACCTTTGCCATCTCCATCATCATCTCTAGTTACAATAATCTGCTCTCTATCAGTTAAGAACATATTACCTTCCTCTAGCATTGGTAAATCCTCATCTAACATTCTTCTTTGCTCGTTAATAGTAAGAACTTGTTTAGGGTCAATCTGAGTTGCAAAACTAATTGGTGGCTCATAGTGAATCACTAATTCTTCTGGTAAGAAGCCTAACTCTTTATATAAAACCCCTCTAATCCCATTTAACAATAAATCAGAAGTATCTTTAATTACAGTAGTCATTGCTAAATCATAAGCAATTCTAATCTCACTACCTGTATTATTCATTTTACCTGAACTAACTAAACCACTTAATGATGGTTGCCATCTATGAGCAGTTACAATGTTTTGGTCAGTTATTCTTTGTAAGTCTATCCAACTACCCTCTTGGTCATCTTTGATAATTTGAACATTAGCACTTGAAGTATCTCCATTCTTAACAATGAACATAATCTTACCATTGTTTCCATCTCCAACAAACTTCTTTTGTGCTTCTCTTACTAATTTCTTTGCTTCTTCCTCACCCATATCTCCATTAATCTCAACTATTGCTGAAGGTTGAAATCCATTCTTGAATTTAGTGTGATTCCATTTACCAATTTCATAATCAACTGCAATATGCTCTAATGCAGCAATATAATCTGGTAAACCATAGAATTGGAATGTAGGTTCGTAATCTTTAAATTGAAGGACAAATCTATTTCCTTTCACTTTAGGGTAAAGAGGAATGATAGATAATTTATCTTTCATAGTATTGTACTTAGCCCAATCAGGGTGTACATATACTTCTTTCTTGTTTTTAGACATTCTAACAGTAGTTGCATCTATGTGATATAGATTCATTCCACCATCATATAATACGCCCTCTAAATAGGCATTTCCAAATGAATAGTAATCATCTGCTAATTTCTTAAAAACCTCTCTTAACGATTCTCCATCAGCATTTACATCCTTGATGTATTCTTTAACATCTTCATTATTCGTAACAAACTTAGCACCACTTGTAAAGATAGTTTTTTGTGCTAATACACTTCTATGAGTAGAAGATTTACGCTTTAATTCTGCTAAATACTGAGGGAATAGATTGTTAGTACCAAAAGGAATAAACTTAGTCCTTACTTTTTCTAAATCTAAAGGTTCTTCAATATGTTCAGGAATTGCTAAATTAAAAACTCCAAATTCAAAAGTATTACTCTTTTGAGTCTGAAGATTCTTTACCTGACTTTTTCTTTTTGGTTGCTTTCTTTGGCTCATCTTTAGTTTTTGTAGTTGATATTTTCTCTATTACATCAGTCATTCCTAATTCTTCATAAGCGTGTGCCAAAACCTCTTGACTAGCGACAGCCCATTCAATTATGAAACCATTTTTAACTGATACACCTGATTCAAATTTTGCTTTATAAGTACCCATAAATGTATATATTTTAATACTGCTTAAATTTATTTTATTTTCTGAACATCCACACATAATTTACCAAAAGATATTAATAGGGTAATGTTATAAACTTTTTACGAACAAAGTTCAACCTACTTCTATACCTTTAGTTATTTATGATACAGTTGCTACCAGCCCTGCTGCATTAATTGAAACTGCTGCACCTGCTGCTACATAAGTTCTTGGTAACTCATATTGAGTACAAGTTAAAGTAACATTAAGCCCTGTTTCATCAGAAAATGCAGCACCTGTTCCACCTTCTACAGCACTTAATCTTGCGAAAGTTTGTGGTCTTGTTCCGATATGTGATGCTACAGCCAAATCTAATCCACCATCACCACCTGTTAAAGTTCCACTAATTCCTATTACAAAATAAGTACCATTAGTATCTAACATCATTACTTGTAAACATTTACCTTGTAAATCAGTTATACTATTTCTTCTTGCTAAATCTAGTTGAGGAAGATTGAAAGTTAAATTACACTCGTAAGTATTTGCGTTTCCAACAGAAGCACCAGTTACACTTAAAGCAGGAGTTTCTATTTTAGTTTCATAAACACCCCAAGTGGATGTTGAGCCTCCACTATCTGCTATTGATGTAATAGTTCCTGTTCCTAATGTTGCTATTTGGTCAGGGCTTCCTGTAGAGTTCCATTCTCTTATAAAGACTGTTTGTATACCACCACTTGACTGTATGTTAGTACAAGTTGTTGTTAATCCATCTGCTATTGCCATGTTATTATTATTTTTAAGTTATTATGTTGTTGTTGCTGCATAAGTTGCTGAAGGAGTAGCATCTGTATAATACGCTATAGTACCTGTATATTCTCTTGGTAATTCATATTGCTTACACATTAAATTTACAGTAAGACCATTAGTATCATCAAACGCACTACCTGTACCACCCTCTATAGAAGAAACATTTACAAATGTTTGACTTCTTTCTGGTACATTTTCATTTGCATACAACTGAGAAACACCTAAAACAAAAGCGTGGTTATTATTATCTACTGCTATAGCCATCATACAGTCAGTTAGCATATTTTGTAATTCTGCAAACTTTTTAGTTTCCATTTGAGGAAGCATAAAAGATAGTCCACACTCAAAAGCAGTAGAACCATTCTCTTTAGTTGCATTTACAGACATATTAGCCTCTTGACTTTTAAATTCATATAAAAACCAGTCTGCATTAGCAGGGCCTGCTTTTTTGATACTACTTATAGCATGGTCATCTGCATTATCATAAGCGATAATATCACCTGCTGTCCAATCTCTCAATAAGATATGCTTTATACCTCCTATTTGCTGTAAATCTGCACAACTAATTGCGATTCCTTTATCTATTGCCATTTTGTTATTATTTTATTAGTTATTAAAAGTAATTAAGAGAGGAGGACTAGCCTCCCCTCTATTATTACATTATTGTTTAGTAAAAGATTCCCCATTGAACAAGTGAAGGGTACAAGAATTGTACACCTAACTTGTAGTATCCTCTGAAGAACATTTTTTCTTCTAAATCATCATAAAATACTTTGAACGAACCTTCTGGGTCAGTTACATCAGAACCAATGATTAAGTTATCAACTGCACAGTAACAAGCACCTTCTGTACCATTAACACCTCCTCTTAGGAACATTGCAGGGTCTAAGTCTGCTAAAATAGTATCCCACTCATACATAGGAACAATCTCAACACCTCTGAATTTAACAACTAATAAACCATCTTGTTGGTTAGTGATTGCTAAATCTGCAGAAGTACCTTCTAAGTTTGATAAGTAAGCATTGTAAGTCTTAGGAGTTACAAAGATTTTCTTATCTGTTGCAGGTACTTGTTGTAATGCTGCTGGAGCATCATCATACATTTTTCTTAAAATACCAATTGATTCTGCTGCTGTAGGTGCTGTAGGTGCTACTGCACTATACTCAGTTCTTGCAGCCAATACAGTTGCATCATCTCCCATTAATTTCATCCATCCTGTTACACCTTGATAGTTTGCAGTAGAGTCATCTCCACCCCATGCTAATCTTACTACATCAGAAGCAATACCTTTTACAGCACGATTTACAATCGCATCTGCTAACATAGTACCTTCAAGGTTAAATACATCAACACCATTTCTGTACATTTCTTCAATGTAAGTGCCTTCAAACTCAGATTGACATTGCTCAAGAGCAACTCTCATTCTACCTGCAGTAATTGTTTTCTCATCAATGTTAAATTGAGTAGAACCACTAGTTGCTGAACAACTTGTGTATTTTTGTGATATTTTTTTAAGAGCAGCAGAAGTAAACACATTCATTTTGTGCTTTACATTAGGAATAACTCTATAGTTTTTCATAATGTCCTCACTTCTAAATACTGGCTCATAAAATATTTCGTTAAGGTTCGCACCTGAATAAGTTGCGAAAGTTCCTTTATTTGCTACATTTGCCATTTTTATTTATTTTTTTAGTTATTAAATTTATTTCTAATTCTCGCTGCCATTGCATTGTAAAAATCTGCATTAGCATCTTCTTTTTTGTTCTCAACTACTGCAGGGTCGCTATCAGTTACAATCTCAGTACCTTTAGCACTTGCTTTGTTGATTTTAGCGTTTAACGCTTCAACTTCTACTGTTAAAGTTTCGTTAGTTCCTTTTGAAGCAACTAATT
>ENA-ORDR01000632-ORDR01000632.1-marine-metagenome-genome-assembly--contig:-NODE-632-length-17760-cov-7.139795_pt1 | contig 17760 bp, 41 predicted proteins | sample MGYA00240993_ERZ508538 | MGnify/ENA primary metagenome ERZ508538 (study PRJEB26207, sample SAMN05421999) | marine metagenome | isolation source: Monterey Bay, California, USA | place: USA:Monterey Bay... | reverse complement strand
GCTTGACTTCTTGAAATTTTTGGCGCGGGGGCGCCAGTAGTAAGTCAACGATTATATTCAGGTGGGCTCCATTTAGATTTGCGTGAATTTACACCAAAAGGGGTAGTCTTTTATGAGAAATCGGCGCGGGCGCGCCAGTAGTAAGTCAACGATTATTTTCCAGTTGGTGCCTCGCGCCGACCTTAGCACAGTAGTAAACAAATGTCAAGTCTTTTTTTCAGCTTTGGTGCATTTAGTTTAATTCGTGCAGGTCTCTGCGCCGAAGCAAGTAGTAAATAAATTATTTATTTTTACTCAGTGCCCTGGCGGCGCCGATTATACAGTACGCAAGCGAGCTTGTCAAGTACTATTTGCAAATTGCCGCAGATTTGGGCAAATTAAGTCAAGTCTTGACAAACCTGGGCGGGTGCGATATAATTCGATTTAATTTGGGACAATTTGTGCAAATAGTTCTTGACACGCTGAGGTCGTGTGCGGCCCCCCGGAATTAAATTGCGTTTGGTGGACGAAAATTCCCAAAAAGTTGTTGACAACATGGTGAAGTGGGCGTATAATACTTTCATAAATTAAGAAAACAACCAAATTAGGAGATTGACATGATTGTAACATTTGACATAGCAGACGGTGCATTCGAGTTTTTCACCGACAGACAGTGGAAGATGCGTATAGAGCAGTGGCGTGAAATGTTGCTCAATGACGGCTATGAATTTGCTGAAGATATGGACGCAGAAGAGATAGTTGAGTGCCAGTGTGGTGAAGAACTTTTCTTTGATGAAGTCCCAGACTTTTCCAAATAGTTGTTGACAAGATGCTGATAACCACGTATAATAACTTTATTAAATCGCAATTAAACAAATTTTTCGGGAGAAAAAATATGACTGAAGTAACCAGAACCCCTAACTACACAGACGAGATGGTCAACGCTATGGTAGCAGACTATCAAGATAACCCAACAAAAGACACAGTTGCAAAACTAGCGTCTGAGTTCAACAAAAGCACACGATCAATCGTTGCAAAGCTAGTACGCGAAGGCGTCTACGTTGCAGCTCCTCGAGTAACCAAGACTGGTGCTCCTGTGATCCGTAAGAGCGAGATTGTCACTCAGATTCAGGACGCACTTGGTGTAGAGTTGCTTACTCTTGAGAAGGCTTCTAAAGCTGACCTGGAACGACTCCTAGTAGCAGTACTATGAGTAGGTATGAGAAGTACAGTGGTTTAGTATGGTTTGTAGCCGTACTATTCTTCTGGCCAGCACTGATTGTAGTGTTTGGTTAACCAATCAAAAAATAGTTCTTGACGATTTGGTTAAATGTTAGTATAATAATGTTTTTAAAGGCACTAAGATCAGCTTGGTACTCTCTGCAGCGAGAACGCCTCCACTGGTGCCTTTATAAGTCCTAAGCTGTTGAGCATCAGTGATACGCAGGGACTATAAATAAGTGCTACCAACTGCTCGTAAGTCCAGTGCCGATGATGAGTGATCTAGCTGTTAAGCATTTGATCTCACGAGTGGTGAACACTGGCACAGTAAGTCCAGTAACGATGCTTGAGTGATCTGATTAACCTTTGGTGTTCTTTGATCTCGCGGATGTACTGGCACAGCCTACTTCACAGGGCTGTCTAAAGCGTATGGTGTGTTGGGTTTTTGGATCTTTGTACCGAACAAAGGGAGGTTTGTGTGTTGTAGACTCTGTTGTATCCTGTCACAAAAATCATGAGTCGAGGTGCTTCTAACGGTGAGCCGAAGCAACGATTGTAGAGCGCGGTGGTCTCTCTTTCATCCATTTTCCTTAAAGACTTTGCCCTCCTTGTGAGGGCATTTTTTTGCCCCTTCTAAAATATTTCTTGACAAAATTCCTCAGAACCTGTATAATAATTACATTAAATAGGAGAACCTTTATGGAATATTTTTTACAGCAAGACCATAACACAGGTAACTGGTGGATTGTGGCGCAGGAAGAAGATGGTTACAGACAGGTAGTACGCACTCTAAGTTGGAAACTTAACTACTTAGAGGCTCGGCAGTACTTGAACAAATATATTGAGGAGAACGATGATGAGTAATGTATTAGCATTTCCAGCAGTAGAAAAAACAGCACAAACCTTGTTAGCAAGACTAGAGTCTCAAGCTGAAAACCTGGAAGAAAAGTATGTACTATTAGAAGAACTTCACGGTAAACTTCATGATGCTGAAAAAGAGGCAGAATGTATGGAAGCCCGTTATAATGAAGTAATGGAAGAATATGCAAAACTAGTAGGTACTGAAAATGTTCCTAGAGTTTTATTAGAGTACGCAAGTAATTGTCGTATTGATGTGAATGCAGATACGTTAGAGTACATATTTACTTTTGCAGATGATGTATCTAAAGCTCCTACGCAGTACTCTTTAGGGCTGTTTCCGGAGGATGACAATGAAGATTAAAGACGACGTTATCGAAAAGTGGGAAGACGGTTGGACAGTGTATGAGATTGCAGAGCACTACTGCACACCCGTAGAGAATATAATTAACATATTGGGGCTAGGAAATGAATTACACTGAAGAACAAACACAAAAGTTAGTGGAAGAGTATAAAGCTAATCCAAGTATGCTAACAGTAGAGGAGCTTGCTATTGCGTATGGCAAGAGTCCTAAATCAATAATCGGTAAGCTATCACGGGAGGGTGTATATGAAAGAGCTATCTACAAAAACAAGAGTGGGGACTTACCTATCACGAAAGCTGAGATCGTTAGTAACATTGCTGAGAATCTGGGACTTGAGATTGAGAATCTCCCTGGCCTCGAGAAAGCTCCAAAAGCAACGCTTAAAGCTTTGGAACTCGCAACGGGTGCACAGAAAGTCCATGAGTACCAAGGCATTTGATAAGAACGATGTCAAATATAGTAGTAAGGATAACACATGAGAACAAGCTGGATAAATAAGAGTGATAATACTGTTCATCTAGAGATAGCAGGAATTCTCTTTTATTTGATCCAAGCAGAGAACTACGGTCATGCTATAGCATTAAGTATGGCATGGAACGAGGGTAAAATGAAAGAACCTTCAGGTCAAGGATTTCGACTACCACTTTGACCCCGCTACGGGGTAACAGAGAGCCTCCTTTATTGGGGGCTTTTTTATATCTAGAAAAAGTACGACGGCAAAGAAGAAATCTAGAAAAATTATGATAAATTGCCCTTATACCCGTACAAAGTACAGGACAGAAATAAGGTTTTAAACGATCGCGAATCGTGCAAAATTGTAGCATAGTATGTGTAATTAAAAAGGAATTTTTAGTCAAGATGTTTCAGGTCATTGCGACCCGTTTGACGTTAGTAAATTATCATGGTCATTAGCAATTGATCAGATAATCGTTGATATTGATGTGAAATCAATGTGGGGTTATTGCTAGTTTGAGACAACAACGTAATAATATAATGGGTTTGGAGAATGCAATCTCCCTTAATTCCGATTGCACTCCAATCGCATAAATATCACTATGTCCCTCACTAGCATTTAGTTGTGAAGAATTGTAATTGATCTTAGTATCTATCAATTTAGGATATATTTTATCACACTTTTTCAAATCTGTAAAGGGTAAATTTTTGCTTAGGTTAGTTGGAATTATTGCTTTGAAAAAGTAGAAACATGAAGCTGGCTTACAAAAATTATTTTTAAATAGGGGATCGCTATGCCCAGGTGACTACCATCGCTGCCCTAGTTTCATTGGGAGCACAAAAACCTTGTGCATGCCACAAACCTCCAAAGGCAGTAGCAGACCAAACTGCAGCACTACTCTCTTCTAGCATAGTTTTATTTTCATCAAAGATAAAAGTACCACCCTGACTAATGGGTGAAAGTAAGAGGATCATATTATAATGACCTACAGAGTAATGATCCTTGTGAATAGCACCATGAATATCTGTAGAGTGAAAAGTAAGATTAATGCTTGACCGCAGTACATGAGAGAAAGGAAGCTCCATGCTGTTTCTTACTCTATGAAAGATGGGTTCAAAGAAGTCCCAAAGTGAAGAACAAGGTATGCCTTCTAGGTCATTGTTACGCTGTACCAAACGAAGGCACATCATAGGGTGATCGTAGGGAACATTCTCCTCAGCAATAGTACGGGAGTGGTAGTTCCACTTATTTTCAGACTCTCCATCAGTGCCTAATCTTTTTGCATTCATCCACTCTCTATGAGAAGAAAGTACATCTACGGTAACAAAAAGCTTTTCTTCTTTAGTAAAAGCATTAAACTTTTGCTTTAGCAACATTACCTCTATCCCTCACGATAGTCGTGAATCTTCTCATCCCAAACCCAGTTTGCCGCAATGTCAGTATAAAATTTCTCCTCCAGAAAAGTATGATTATCTCGCGCATACTTCTCATAGGAAAGTTGTGGTTCTTTGTAGCTATCTCTTTCGATACAATTATCTTGCCACATAAACCTTACAAAATCGTTATAGCCTTCAGTTATCATTCGTTCAGCTCCTTAAATTGTTTTAATCTATAGTTTTTAGTAAGTTGTCCGCCTTTTGTATTGCGAAAGTGGAGAAGAAGAGCGGGAAGTAGGATCGAAGTGGGAACGTAGGCGGTTTCTACTATGTTCATTCCCTCTCGATGTCCTATCCAAGCTCCTTCGATTCCTTCAAAGTGTCGTTCAATTGTAGCTTGGTTCTCTTCCCAGGTTGCTCTTCGTGCTCCATGGTTAAAGTTGAATTGATTAGTAGTAGAAACCTTATACTCGTAGAGCTTTCCTTCGCTGTCTACTGCATCCGCTCCCTTATCTCCAGCCACAAGAGTGTGTCCAAGAGCATGAGCCATTGCTAACTCTCCAAGGCCTCCCTTGCTTAGATCAACACCTTCTGGCATAACATCAAATGCTTTTTGGAGTGCTTCTACTACTTCCTCGTACATTCTTACCTCTAGTTGTAAAATAAATGGTTGTCGATTGTTGTAACCAACTCTAAGTGCTCTGACCAGTAAGGTGTAACAGTATCAGAATGATACCAGAGAGAGCCTTCTGTTATATCTTTGTGCTGTTCAAACAGTACTTGATCTGCAATGTGCAGCGATTCCATCCAGGTTGTGGAATCAGTAGGAAGATCACTCTTACCATCACAGAACCAACTAAACTGACAGCGGTTCTTGACAGGAAGCATGTTGCCTTTCCAGTTCTCTGTCCACTCTGCTTGGTATACAACTTCACAAACAGAGTTGGGAAACTGTTCATCAGCTACCCTATTCATGACTACATTTGCGACTGCCAACCTACCCGCAAAGGACTGGTTGGCAGACTCAAAGTATATGTTCTGTGCTAGACAGAACCTCTCACCGTTTTCATCATAGCTCGCACCTGGAATAGGCATAGCGAGTGCTGCAACTACAGCGAGAGTTCGGATCACTGCACGAACTTAGTAAGATCTGGCTCACGATAGTTCGGGCCTTTCATTACCTTGCCATCTTCTCGATAGAGAGGACGACCATCCGCACCTAGCTTAGTCATATTACTGCTGTGAACTTCGTGAAAGCAATCATCGAGATCAATCCCAAAAGCATGACCTGCTCCGTAGACAACATAGAGAATATCTGTAAGTGCATCCGCAATTTCAAGCATACTTTTATTAGCCAATCCATCTCTTAACTCCTGTACTTCTTCTTCAATTAGGTCAAGGCGTAGTGCCGAGAGGTTAAAGTCGGGCATAGTGGGGATATAAAGAACTTCTTGACCGAAGGCCTCCATAAAGTCACCAACCTTTTCAAAATTTGTAATCTGTGTACTGCTCATTTTTTATTTCCTGTTTTAATCAATTTATGCGTTTATTATACGCAACAATCAGTTCTTTGTCAAGACTTATCTTTCAGTGCCTCTAGGGTACTAGGATACTTCTTGTTCAGCTTTTTCAATAATCGAGAGATCATGTGTTGCTTCGGAAGAGTGACCACTTCAATGTTCTTGTAGTAGTCCTCGGGGTTACGAGTATCTCCTTCGATTCCGTGATAGCACTCCTCTACCTCTTCGTCTTCCAAATCACCGTCCCAGTTCAGCTCTGTAACCTGTAGTTGGGCTGTCTTGGCATTACGAAAGATACGATCATAGTTATCATCATACGCTTTCTTGTTAGTAGTTCTGTCCTTATCACCTTTGCTCATGTATTCTCTCCAATACTTCTAGCTTTTGTTCGTTATTCATTGTGAACCAGTCCGTAATCTCTGCGGGTGTGCGTTTACATCCGATACAGTAAGTACCTGAAGTGTCATAGAAACACGTTCCTACACATGGAGACTTAGGAGCTCTATTAATTTTCTGTTCCATAACTCTTTAAACTCTGGATTCTTTGCTCTATCACGAGCGCGTCGGAGGGCCTTCGCCCTCTCCATTACACGGTTCATAAACTCGCAAGTATAAATTCAGGAGATGTGTAGTGATATGGATCTTCTTCACAGTTATCTTCCTTACCTTCTTCAATGAACCAATCGGTAATCTCACCGTTGTCGATGACACAAGCATATCTCCAAGACCGAGGACCAAAGCCCAAGTTGTCTTTGTCTACAAGCATATTCATACCGTCTGTAAATTTATGAGAACCATCAGGAATTACTTCAATGTTCTCTAATTTGTTTTCTTGTGCCCACTTATTCATTACGAAAGAGTCGTTCACAGATACGCAATAAATTGCACAAAACCCATGTTCGTTTAAAAACTCTGGAGCAAGACGCTCAAAGTCTGGAAGCTGATAAGTAGAGCAAGTAGGAGTGAAAGCTCCTGGCAGTGAGAATACTAAGACTCTGCTGTGAGCAAAGAGATCCCAGGTGCTTACGGTTTTCCACACAAATTCCTGAGTCCCATCAGAGAGATCTACAGGCACACGCGTATGAAACACCACTGAGGGTGCGTGAGTTGGAAGACTACGATAAAATCGTTGATCTTCATAATCATCTCGCTCATGGCGAGCACAATAAACTGTCATTTTACCATCCTTTTTTAATTCTTGTATCAAAATAATACTGTTTACATTCTTTAACGGTCTCAGAAATGCCTTCCTCGACCTCCTTTTTGCATAATGCATTTACTTTCTTTGTATTTTCTATTGCTCCAATAGTGCCAGCAATTAACATGGCCCAAAATACTATGTTCATTCTTCTTCCTTGTTACTCTCTTTCTATATGTACTAATCTAATATAGAAGTTTTTCGTTATGAGTGATTCAGGATAGCCTTTGCTAACCAACCACTCGTTTTGATATTTCCAGTCCCACATTGCCCAGTTTGGTGGACAAGTAACAGGAAAACCATACTTTTTGCCTTCTGGAGGCATAATCATTAATACTGTGTCGCGCATCTTTAGAGGTGATCGTTTCCAAGAAGGGGCTGCTACCATGATCGAATGCTCCAAGAGACAGAAAATCTATACTCTGCGTCTTTATCAGAAAAATGAATCTGATTGTTCTCTTCGTCATAGGTATAATCTTCTTCGTTAAGAATATTCTCACAAAGATCTAATGCGTGATTAAGTGTTTCTAGATCTAAAAATTGTGTGCTCGGTCCTACCATCCTACTAATCCCCATCCGTGATTGGCTATCGCATTGAGTATAATTGCAATACAAGTAGCCATATGAGTAAACCACCAAGTGGTTCTAATTAAGGCGATTGTATCTGCCTGTGCATCAGTCTCTCCGACCTTCTCTCCAAGGCTCTTCGCCCACAGTCTCCATAACTTTCTCATTCTACCCCAAGTCCTTAGTTTCATCTTTGGCCCTCCTACGTACGCGTTTATTATAACGACGCTTGATTACTTTCAATGCTTTTCTACCAAAGTTATAATACTTGCGAGCTTTAGTAAGTGCATCATATTCATCCCCTCCTTTCAGAGGCGTATCTCTACCTTTTTTCATACTACACCTATGAGATGACTTCGTACAATTGATTGTACTAAATATCCTTTGTTGTCATAGGTATAAGTAATACTTTGTTGAGTGTCTCCGTTAACTCTTACCACGGCCTTAACAGTTATTTGGTCATACTCTATGTTTGGTGTCTTGTAGGGAAAAGACATTCTTGTCGAGATTCCTTCTATCATATTACCAGCTCCTAATAATGTTCCACATAATAACATAAACACATAATAAATTAGATAACACTAGTATAGTTCTTATAGCAGCTACCCAGTTCTCATTCTTTGGATCATACCCGTCCTCCTCATCGAAGGAGCCAAGGGCGTGCTTCCAAATTGTCCACAGTTGTTTCACCTACCACCTCGTCTTATACCATTCTCCGAACTCATTAAAATGAGACTCGAATTCAAATCTTATTGTATCTCCATAGATATCAGTAAAGTACTTGATATCCCATTCTTGTTTTTCACAATTTTCTTTACACCACTCGACACAATCATTTCTTAGATCAGTATGCGTATGGTGTTGAAAGTAAGAACCCATTCTCCACTTTCTCTTGTAGTCGTCTATCTCTTGTGGAGTCATTCTTGTATTAATCATCTTTCTTTGCTCTTTTAATGGATTCTTGCATTTGTCTGTAGTCCTGGTCAGCTTCCCACTGCGCTTGCTTGTCTCGAACTGTCAAGTAAGCTCCTGCAAGGGCAACCATAAAAACGCTAACCGCCATGCCTGCTATAATATATTCCATCATACATTCTCCCATAATAAATCTACGAGTATTTTCTCATACTCATATGCTTCCACTTCCCACGGAGCCTCCATGTAGTCTACGTCTTCACAGTCAATGTGAACACCATTATGTCTCCATACATGGTCTACCATGTTGATTTGGTTTTTACAAAATTGTTTCGCATGAGTAAGTTCATGAGCAAGTGTACCTGCCATTTCGTGTGGCTCATACGCAATGATTTCGCCGTCCTCGTACTTCCAATGAGTCGCAATATTAATAGTCGATGACTCTTGATCGCCAGTGCACAGACCTCCGTAGAGACCAGTGTCCTCGATAAATTTAGCATAGCGAATATTGATATCATAATTGACACCATCGGGAAAGAGTGCAACGATGCATTCGTTGATGAACGTATCGAACTCAGGTAAGTTTCTGTCTTCGGTTGTTACTTTTATCATATAATTTCTCCAATTCATGAAACTATTATACGCCTTATTCAGCAAGTTGTCAAGACTTATTTCAAGCCAAAAGGATTCTGTGCCTGCTTTTCTTGTCTCTTTCTTTCTCGGACTTTTGCTGCAGCTTTCTTCTTTTGTCTCTTTGTAGTGCGCTTCTCGTGATATTCTTTTTCTCTATAGTCAAAGAGTACATTGCTTTCTGCAATCTTACGCTTGAATAGACGTAGTGCGCTGTCAACATTACCGTTTTTAACCTTAACTCTCATTCTGTTTTAAACCTATAGCCTCTCTTACGTATGTAAGATACTTGATTCCGAATAGACTGCACAGTTCTGCCAGGCAATAGCCTAACCATCTCCTCTATGTCGAGGTGATAATAGTGAGAGGCAAGTATTCTTCTCTCGTCGGTAGTCCACGGTCTCTTTTTATATTTTTTCATGGAAGTATTATACTGAAAAGCGGTTGCTTTGTCAAGAAATTTTTTTGGGGTCGCTCAAAAATTTTTCTTGACTTTTGGTGATTTTTTCAGTATAATTCACCCATAAAATAAATAAAAAATATATGGGAAAAGTAAGATAGTTCTTGACTTATTACTGATTTCTGCGTATAATAATTATTCTGAAGTGGAGAAACCAATCCAAGAAACGGAGAAATTTATGTTAGAGTATGCCATTTTTGTATTCGTAGTTATAGGGTGTGGACTTACTTGTCACGCTCTTGGAAAACAGGAAGGGATCGAAACAACAATAGAACATCTCGTAGATAATGGGATGCTAGAACTAGATGAAGAATAAGCTACTGATAGTAGAAAGCAGAGACGAAGGAGATAAGATAGTGTACAGAGTACAAGATAGCAGAAGACTCTTTCTCATCACGCACAGTAAAGACGTAGCAACAAAAGTATTTAAAGAACTTAAATTAGATTACGAACGACAAAAGGAACAAGAAAATGCCAGCAAAGTTTAAAGAATCAGTAAAAGTAGTAGTAGATCGTCAATCTCGAAAGATGAAAACTGTTCACTACTACTTAAAAAATACGCCAACCCAACAGATCGTTGACGCCCTAGAGAATAGCAATACTCAGCCAAAGCACAAGCAGAAGTTCCGAAACGAGCTTGTACGACGTGGAGTAAGTGTTTAATGAAGTTGAGAGAAAGGCTAGTTGAAGCAACCATTGCACACGTAGAAGGTAAGATTGCTTACCACAAAGCAAACGTGGAGGTGTATCTAACTAATCCAGCAGGGATTGGAGAACATCCCGATATCATGGAAGCAATTCTTTCAGAGATGAAAGAGGTAGCAGAGTACGAAGATATCTTAGAGGTTGCACGAAATATTCCAAGAGAGGTAGTATAGGCTCGCCTTAAGTAGCCTAAGTATGGGCTACGTAGCCCGAGTTAAATGGAGAAAAGTTAGTGAAAAAACGAGAAGAGGCCGCTTGCATATTTTGTGGAGTGGTTACAATGTTAAGTTGTTTAGCCTTGCCCTTTTTTATTATAAGCATAAGCGCCAGCGCAGGAATGTAATCTAGGAGATTCACATGAATAGAGAACAAGTACAAAAACAGTTAGAGATAGATGAGGGTGTAGAGTATAAAGTTTACTTAGACCACTTAGGATATGCCACCTTCGGTATAGGACATTTAGTGCTGGACATAGATCCAGAGCACGGATGCGACATCGGCACTGCCGTAAGCGAAGAGAGAGTAACAGAGGCATTCCAAAAGGACTTAGATATTTCTATTTCTGAGTGCAAAGTTCTTTATGACTTGTGGGACGACTACCCAGGGGAAGTTCAAGAGATACTCGTCAATATGATGTTTAATCTTGGACGTCCCCGACTTAGCGGCTTTAAAAACTTCAAGAAGGCAGTTGACGCAGGAGACTGGGCAAAGGCTGGTATTGAAGGAAGAGACTCTAAGTGGCATAAGCAAGTAGGCAACAGAGCTGAACGGCTTATGGTAAGAATGGAAAATGTCTAAAATTTTGATTGGAATTATAGCGGCGATGGGAGTCGGGGGCTACCTCTACTACCAGACCGCTATAGTACCTATGAAAAATAAATTAGAAGAGCAAACAGCAGTAATACTCGCACAAGATTTGCGAGACCAAGAACAAAAAGCAGCAATCGCTGCAATTCAAGAGAACCTTGAGACTACAACTAAAGCCCTCGGAGGCTTACAAGTTAGAAATCAACGTGCAGAAGAACAAATGTCAGAGTATCTCGACATCTTTCGCAGACACAATCTCGCCAAGATAGCAAGTGCTAGACCTGGCAGTATACAACTTAGAGCCAACAGAGCTACAAAGGAGGTGTTTGATGCAATTGAAGACGTTAGCAAGTCTATCAGCAATCCTGATATTGACTAGTGGCTGCAGCCTTCTTATTCCTAAACCTTTACCTCCTCGTGAAGTAGAGATTATAACGAAGCCTGTACCCATAGATGTTATACATCCAACAATGCCCCGATCTTTGAATCTCAAAGAGCCGAAGTGGTATGTTGTATCTGATGCTAAGATTATAGAAGAGTGTAAGAAAGACCCTGAAACAAAAGAACGCGACTGTAAGCTAGGAAAAGAAGACTTATATCCAGAAGGCTATACCTACTTCGACCGTTTCGTAGCAGACATAAAGAAGAAGCACGGGGGAGACCTTGTGTTTGTTGCCATGTCAGTTGCAGATTATGAACTTATGAGTTACAATACTCAAGAAATCAAAAGATATATTACTCAGTTGGGCGATGTAGTTATTTACTACAAAGAAGTCACAACTAAAGTAAAGGAGCCGGAAGATGGCGTACAGTGATAAAGTTATGGATCACTACGAGAACCCACGCAATGTAGGTAAACTCGATGCGGGTGCTCCGAACGTCGGTACGGGTATGGTAGGTGCTCCAGCGTGTGGAGATGTAATGCGTTTACAGATTCTTGTAGATGACAATGACATCATCACAGATGCAAAGTTCAAGACCTACGGGTGCGGATCAGCCATAGCCTCTTCCTCACTTTTGACAGAGTGGGTAAAAGGGCAACACATGGACGAAGCGTATAAGATTAAAAATACTGATCTAGCCTCTGAGTTAGCTCTTCCTCCCGTTAAGATTCATTGTTCGGTTCTTGCCGAAGATGCGATTAAGACAGCAATACGTGACCTAAAGGATAAGCGCAAATAAAATAGTTCTTGACACCCCTCTCGAACTTTAGTATAATACTTATTCAAATTTAGGAGACTACCATCAATTTATTTTATTTAGACGAAGATCTCGACAAGTGTGCAGAGTATCATGTTGACAAACACGTTAACAAGATGATACTCGAAGCAGCGCAGCTTATCAATACAAACCTCTGGATAGATCATCTGTTCGGATTTGTACCGCGTGCTATCACTAAAGAAGAGAACAAAGTTCTTCAGGAAACTCGTAAGAAGTGGAAAGATGTTCCTATGGAAGATCGCCTCTTTCCTTACTTGCCCACCATGCAGAATCATCCTAGTTGTATCTGGGTGCGCTCTTCGTTGGAGAATTATTTCTGGACAAATTGTTATGCCTTTGCTCTTGGTAGCGAAGCACATTACAGATACGGTAGCGATCACAAGAGTCTTGCAATGTTAAAAGCATTGCCAGAACCTAAGAACATGGAAGACCACGGTTTCACTACATTTGCCTTGGCAATGACAGAGGAGCTAAAAGATTATGATAATCCTATACAGTCTTATCGCAATTTTTATATGCTCGACAAAGCTACGTTCGCGGAGTGGAAACATAGAGAAAAACCACATTGGTGGGACGAAGAACTAGCCGACTATGATAACAGAATAAGCAGGAGCTAAAATGACAGTACGACTTATATCATCATCACACGATAATCTTATTGAAGAGATCGCTATGATGGCTAGGGTATCTAACCCAGCAAACCAGAATAATCAGAAAACTTCTGAGAAGTTAGTAAAGTATCTAATCAAACATAAGCACTGGAGTCCGTTTGAAATGGCATCTCTTACGCTAGAGATTGATACTACTCGTGATATCGCACATCAGATAGTGCGTCACCGCAGCTTTGCTTTTCAAGAGTTTAGCCAACGGTACGCCGACCCTGCGGCGATGGGCTTCCCTTACGAGCTACGAGAAGCTCGCTTACAGGATGAAACCAACCGCCAGAATAGTGTAGAAACTGAAGACGAGCTTCTGAACAAGCACTGGATTCAACAACAGAAGCGTGTTATGGATGTTGCAGATGGAGTATACAAATGGGCACTCGGAGTAGGTATTGCAAAGGAACAAGCTCGAGCAGTATTACCAGAAGGTTTAACAAAGAGTAGACTTTATATGGCAGGTACGTTACGCTCATGGATACATTACGTTGATGTGCGTACAACCCCAGGAACTCAGAAAGAACATCTAGAAATTGCTCGTCAGTGTGGGCATATTATCGAACCGTTCTTTCCGATGATCAAGGATTTCATACATGATTAATCCACTAGATAAGCAAGAAGGCGGCTCACACTATGATCTGCCTATTCAACCACTAGAGTATATCCATGCGAACCAGCTGGGATATATCGAAGGTAACATTATTAAGTATGCAACTCGACATCGAAATAAGAATGGTGCAGAGGACATAAAAAAGATTATACATTATTGTGAACTATTATTGGAGCTAGAATATGCGAAAGAATGTGAAGAAGAAGGATTACGAGAATCTCACAGCGAAGAACATCGAGAAAGTGAAGGCGCTCCTCAACCCTGGCTCCGCTAGTGAAAAGCCTATAACCAAAAAAGAGGCGTGTGATATTTTAAATATCTCGTATAACACAACACGCCTACAAAAGATTATTGAAGAATATGACGAAAGAAAAGAGTATACCAAAAAGCGTAAAGCGGGTTTGCGAGGCCGTCCAGCGTCTACTCAAGAGATCGCTGAAGCGTGCTCGAGCTTCCTCGGAGGAGATACTATTTCAGATATCTCAAAGCGGCTCTTCAGAAGTCCATCCTTTGTACGATCTATTCTTGAAAGAGTTGGAGTCCCGTCACGACCGAGCAACAAAGAAGAAAGACTGACTACCCACTACTTTCCAGATGAGTGTGTGGCTGAAAACTTCAAAGAGGGAGAGATTGCATGGTCTGCACAGTATCATAGTACTGTAGTAGTAAAAGAATGTCTCACCGCTGAATACATCGCAGGTAAAAAAGGTATGGCACACGTAGACTACGAAAGTAAGTATGGCTGTCCTTGCTACGGTATTTATGTAGTACAAAAAGTAGACAGTGAAGATACTTACTTTTCAAGTGTACAATCTGGAGGTTTCAATGCGTATGCTCCGGCATATGAACTAGGAAAACTGACTCATTTGGAAAAATATGGAATAAATTTAGAGAGGATATAAAAAATATTTCTTGACATCTTGCTTATATTTTGGCATAATAGTTTTTCAAATATGAGAGGAAGCAAATGGGCGACCGATTTTACATGCAACAACTAGAAGCAACAGGTTTTGCACCTGGACTTAAAAACACTAAACCAAAAAGGAAACGAAAAATGGCTTGGGATGACGACAAAAAAGCACAAGCAGTAACAATGTACGAAGAAGCAGAACCAACTCCAGAGACCAGCATGGAGATTGTAAAAGATATTGCAGACGAATTAGACGAGTCACCTAACGGTGTTCGTATGATCTTAACCAAAGCTGGCGTTTATGTTAAGAAAACCCCTGCTGCTAAATCTAGCGGCAATACAACTACAGGAGGAGGCGGTACTCGTGTCTCTAAAGCAGCAGCAGCGGAAGCTCTTATTGCGGCTTTGGGTGATGCAGGCCAGGATGTTGACGAAGAGATTATCTCCAAGTTGACTGGTAAAGCCTCGCAATACTTTACTTCTATAATTACTAAAATTAACGAAGCGTAAGTACTTACCCCGCTAGATCTTTTTCTAGCGGGGTATTTTTGTATCTATAGAAACCACCTTGCAGTATGTAGATTCACAATAAAGATTGCTGAAATACTACCAAGGAGCTATAGTGAAAAAGCAAGAACTGGCACAATTAGTGCACAACTATGGAGACGCTGTTATTACTTACCGCAGTGAACACTCCAAAAAACTAAAGTATAATGTTTGTACTTTGGATTTTTCTACTCCCTATATTCAAAAGAAGAAGAATAGGGCAAAAGAGACTGAAGATACTCTCCTTTTCTTTTGCTGGGATACTGACTCATATCGTCTACTTAGGCCTGCAAACGTGTCTAGTGTAGTACCTTTGTCTTCAATTCTTAAGAATGAGAGGATATAATGGAACTACATCAAGCCCCGGAAGCATACTCTCGTGTCATTCACTATGATAAGGTTAAGGAAATACAGGTAAGGCTTACTATCAATACTTTTCGAGGTGTAGAATATATACATCTACGAAAGTATTATATGGACTTTGATGAAGAGTGGAAACCCACGCCTGAGGGAGTAGCAATGCCCTTAGACTTAACTAATTCTAGAGAGCTTTTTATAGGCTTAACGGAGATACTGTCTCTGGCAGAATCAAAAGAGTTAATACAAGAACATTTTTCAGATTTAATAGACGATCTATATAAATAGTTCTTGACAATCTTCCTAAAGTTCCGTATAATATCTTTTCAAATTTAGGAAAAGTATATGCGAAAGTTTTTAGACAAAATGAGCGAGTTGTACTACGAGGGTACTCCTGCTATCTCTGATGCAGAGTTTGACCTCTTAGCTGACAAACACAACTACAGTAAAGTGGGCTACGTTGTTACAGATGCGATTTCGCACGTGTACCAGATGTACTCCTTACAGAAGTGTTTCGATATTACTAAAGCTCCTCTTGACGTAAACTCTTGTGTCGCTAGTCCTAAATTGGATGGAGCAGCAGTCTCTTTGCTGTATGTAGACGGCAACCTTGAACTCGCCCTCACTCGTGGGGATGGTATTCAAGGTAGAGACATCACTGATAAAATGCGTATGCTAGTCCCTACGGAGATTAGAAATACTGGATTGATTCAGGTAACAGGGGAAGTTGTTGCCCCTAAAGAAATACCCAACGCTCGTAACTTTGCGGCAGGTGCTTTAGGCTTAAAGAGTTTGACTGAGTTTTCTACTCGGCCTCTCGTCTTTGTTGCCTATGATGCGTTGCCTCGACAAGCCTCTCACTATGAAGGGTCTATGACTGTTCTTAGAATGATGGGTTTGAGAGAAGTTACAACTTTTGACTGTTCACGTTACCCAACGGATGGCGTGGTCTACAGGTTGAAAGACTCAGTTGAATTTGAGCGCCTGGGTTATACTTCTAAACACCCCCGAGGTGCCTTTGCTCTGAAAGAACAGGCAGAGGGGGTGGAGACAACTCTTATTGATGTAGTGTGGCAGCTTGGTAAAAGTGGTGTTGTCAGTCCAGTAGCGATCCTAGATCCTATTGAGATTGGTGGCGCAACTGTATCAAGAGCTACTCTGCACAATATTGAGTACATACGAGACCTAAACCTAGAGATAGGATGTCGAGTATCTGTCATAAGGTCGGGGGAGATAATTCCTAGGATCATTGGACGTGTTGAAAAATAGTTCTTGACAGAAACCTTAAAGTTCCGTATAATACTTATTCAATTTCAGAGGAATACAAATGACTAAAATCGAAGCTCCAACAAACTGCCCTAGCTGTAGTTCGGTGTTAGAAGAAGTCAATTATCTTCTGTATTGTAGAAATCCGCAATGCGGAGAAAAAGTTCTCAAACTCATCGAACACTTTGCCAAGACTCTGAAGATCAAAGGTCTCGGGCCTGCAACAGTAGCCAAGCTGGATATTGTCTCCCTAGAGGAACTTTACTCTTTGACTTGTGACGAAATTGCAGACCAGATCGGATCTGAAGTACTCGCGGTAAAGTTAGTAGATGAATTGAGACGTTCTAAAACTGCACCACTAAATGTATTATTACCTGCCTTCAGCATACCGTTGATAGGCAAGTCAGCCTCGGAAAAGCTTTCCAAAGTCTGCAATGATATTGAAGAAATAGACTACGAAATGTGCCGACAGGCCGGACTTGGTGATAAAGCAGCCACTAATTTATGTAAGTGGATAGACGAAGAGTTCTATCAGGTATCGCTGCTACCATTTAGTTTTAAGTTTGAAACAATAACACAACCAACCACAACCCACGGCACGGTTTGTATTAGTGGTAAACTTACCAGTTACAAAACTAAAGCCGAGGCTCATAACAAACTTCAAGAGCTTGGTTATGTGGTCAAGACAAGTTTGACAAAAGATGTCACAATTCTGGTAAACGAAAGCGGTATAGAATCCGCTAAAACAAAGAAAGCCAGAGACTCTGGCGTTCAAATCATAACTAACCTTTTAGAATTTATTGGAGAATAAATAACATGGCACTACCTAAGTGGACTGATGAGCGAACAAGCGCTCTTACTGATTTTGTAGGTGATGAATCACCTGTATCCCAAGCTACTGTTGCAGAAGCAGCAGACCAGCTTGAAACCTCTACCCGTTCTATCTCTAGCAAACTGCGAAAGATGGGTCACGAAGTAGAACTGGCTTCTGCCAGCGCAACTCGAGCGTTTACCGATGCTCAAGAAGCAACCCTCTCTGCTTTTGTCTCTGACAACAGTGGTGAGTACACTTATGCTGAAATCGCAGGTCATTTCGAAGATGGCGCTTTTTCACCTAAGTCAATCCAAGGCAAAATCTT
>ENA-ORDR01000627-ORDR01000627.1-marine-metagenome-genome-assembly--contig:-NODE-627-length-17858-cov-14.480513_pt1 | contig 17858 bp, 39 predicted proteins | sample MGYA00240993_ERZ508538 | MGnify/ENA primary metagenome ERZ508538 (study PRJEB26207, sample SAMN05421999) | marine metagenome | isolation source: Monterey Bay, California, USA | place: USA:Monterey Bay... | reverse complement strand
GCTAAAGCTATCAGGTTTGGTACTGATTACAAAGTAAAATCAAGGTATCTGATGGGCAACAGCCCTACTGATGGAAAAGATCCTAATGGTATTCCCGACGACGATTACATCGAAATCGGTGGTGCATGGGGTCAGACTGAGGTTATCTCTCTTGTTAATGACGAACCTGGGGAGGAGTTCTTCCCTGCAGAGCGACCAAGGTACGAATAATTTGTACCTTTTGCTCAAAAAAGTGTTGACAAGATGGTGGATAGGGCGTATAATACTTTCATAAATTAAGAAAACAACCAAATTAGGAAAAAAGACATGATTGTGACATTTGATATAGCAGACGGCGGCTTCGAGTTCTTCACAGAACGACAGTGGCAAGTACGTTTAGACCAGTGGTGTGAACAGTTGCTAAATGATGGATACGAGTTTGCCCTAGACATGGACGCAGAAGAGATAGTTGAGTGCATGTACGGTGAGGAATTGTTTTTTGATACAGTTCCAGACTTTTCCAAATAGTTGTTGACAAGATGCTGATAACGACGTATAATAACTTTATTAAATCGCAATTAAACAAATTTTTCGGGAGAAAAAATATGACTGAAGTAACAAGAGTTCCAAACTACACGGATGAAATGGTAGAAGCTATGGTAGCTGATTATCAGGACAACCCTACTAAAGACACAGTTACAAAACTAGCGTCTGAATTCAACAAGAGCACACGTTCTATCGTTGCAAAATTAGTACGCGAAGGCGTATACGTTGCAGCTCCTCGAGTAACCAAGACTGGTGCTCCTGTGATCCGTAAGAGCGAAATTGTAGCTCAAATCCAAGACGCACTTGGCGTAGAATTTTCTACTCTTGAAAAGGCTTCCAAAGCTGATCTAGAGCGACTTCTAGCCGCAGTAGGTGAGTAATTACCTAAGGTACAGAGGGGTGGTATGGTTTATAACTGTACTATTCTTCTGGCCAACACTAATATTTATTTTAGGAACGTGAATGAAAAATAGCAATTATTATTTGTTTGAACTTCTGGAAGTAGTAGCATTATTAGCTTTTCCAGTAGGTATTTTAATACTAAGTTCTCTTTAAAAAGTTCTTGACAAGGGTACTAAAACGAAGTATAATATTGTCATAGAAATTTGAAGAAGCTAAGAATAACTGTAATGGACGAGGGTGCGAATCCCTCCAGCTCCACCATAAGTATGCTTGCGAAGTATATTTATGATGGGGCTGAACTAGGAATCGACATACAGCGAAGGTAAGTGGAGAATCTCTATACTTAACTTAAACGCAAACGATGACGTTTATTCTCTAGCCGCATAGGCTAGATGGGGTCTGGCTCACCTTATTACCCAACGAGCCTACTTAAATAAGCACACTAGGAAATAGTAACATTACGATCAGCTTGGTACTCTTTGCAAGGAGAACGCCTCCTCTGATGTTACGATCATAAGAGGGACTCAATAGATCTAGGTAGCTGTCTAGAGTATAGTGAGATAAAGCTAGTAAAACTGGTGCCCGACCTAGCTCTTAGTGTGCTTTTTTAAGTAATTTTCGGAAGAGTACGCTAAATGTGTGCGTAGGGCCTGATATTCTGTAAGGGTCAGTTGGTTAAAATCCAACCTCTTCCACCAACATAGACCAGTGTTCTAATTGGTAAGATGCAGGCCTCCAAATCCTTGCGATTGGGGTTCGAATCCCTACTGGTCTGCCAACCTTTCGAAAAATAGTTCTTGACGAAATGGTTAAATGTTAGTATAATAATGTTTCAAAAGTGAGGGAAGCAGCAGGTATCTTTGATACAGTTGTCTTTCTAGTAAGTCCAGTAACAATGCTTGAGTGATAAGCCGAATCCGTAGGTGTAGTTTTGATCTCGCGGTGGTTACTGGCACAGCCTACCTAGCAGGGCTGTCTAAAGCGTATGGTGCAGGGGCTTTTTTAACTTTGAGCCGATCAAAAGGAGGTTTGTGTTTGTAGATTCTGTTATAACCTATTACAAGGAAAAACCAAGAATCGAGGTGCTACCACATAGGTAGTGATTGCAGAGCGTAGGCGGTCTCTCTTTCATCATATTAAGTACTATTTTGCCTCCCAAGTGGAGGCATTTTTTTGCCCCTTCTAAAATATTTCTTGACAAAATTCCTCAGAACCTGTATAATGTTTATATTAAATAGGAGAACGTTTATGCAATATGATTTACAGCAGGACTATAACACTGGTAACTGGTGGATAGTTACACAAGATGAAGATGGGTACAGAAAGATAGTATATACTCTAAGTGCTGAGCTTGGGCGGATTCAAGCTAGAAAACATATGGACAAATTAGTTCAGGAATGGGGAAACGTGGATAAGGAATCATATAGTACTTGGCGCACAAATGAATTGTCTAAGCTAATCGAGGGTAACGAAAATGACTAATATAATAGAATTTCCAGCAGTAGAGAAAACCGCTGCTACATTACTAGCAAGACTAGAGTCTCAGGCTGAGGCATTAGAGGAGAAGTACGTAATATTAGAAGAACTACACGGCAACCTGCATGATGCTGAAAAAGAAGCAGAGTGTATGGAAAGCGCATATGATGAAGTTATGTCTGAATATGCGAAAAAAGTAGGTTCAGCTAATGTTCCTAAAGTATTATTACAGTACTCAACTAATGCAAGTATCACTTTGACAACAGATGATTTGCAGTTTGTACTTTCATTTGACCCTGAGAATGTAGAAGAACCCTATCAAACGGACTTATTTGGAGACGATGATGAAGATTAAAGACGACATAATAGAAAAGTGGGAAAACGGTTGGACAGTGTATCAGATAGCTGAGTTTTACTATACACCCGTAGAGAATGTAATTGCAGTATTAGGGTTATCAGACGCGGGAGATTTATCATGAATTACACTGAAGAACAAACACGCAAGCTAGTAGAGCAGTATAAATCTAAACCTAGCATGCTTACAGTAGAGGATCTTGCTATTGCATATGGTAAGAGTCCTAAATCAATAATAGGAAAACTATCACGGGAGGGCGTGTATGAAAGAGCTGTTTACAAGAACAAGAGCGGTGAACTACCTGTTACAAAGGCTGAGATCGTTAGCAATATTGCTGAGAATTTGGGACTTGAAATTGAACATCTCAATGGTCTCGAAAAAGCTCCAAAGTCAACACTTAAAGAACTTGAAGCAGCTACGGGTGCTCAACAAGACCAAGGAGAAGATCATGCCTAAGCAAATGTATGCAACAGATGAAAACTTCTTTGGCGCGTTGGAATCAATAAGCCAAAAAGAGTTATGGACGCACATACATTCAGTAGTTGTGGCTGAGAGGTCAATCGAATTTGTAAGTGCAAAAGGTGAAGAAGAAGTAACTAAACAACTTTAACTCGCTACGGGTGTAACACGAGCCTCCTTTACTGGGGGCTTTTTTATGTCCCTAGAAAAGTACGACGGCGAAGATCAATCTATGAAAATTCAATACAATTGTCGATATACCCGTATGGAGTAATGGACAGAAATAAGGTTTTGAATGATCGCGAACCGTGCATAATTTGGACATAGTATGTGAAATAAAAAAGGAATTTTTAGTCAGAATATTTACAGGTCATTGCGACTTGCTTGACGTTAGTAGATTATCGTAGTCATTAGAAATTGATCAGATAATCACTTGATTTAAAGTAAATCATTGTGGGGTTATTGCTAGTTTGAGACAACAACGTAATAATATTATGGGTTTGGAGATGCAATCTCCCTTAATTCCGATTGCACTCCAATCGCATAAATATCACTATGTCCCTCACTAGCATTTAGTTGTGAAGAATTGTTGTTGATCTTAGTGTCTATCAATTTAGATATTATTTTATCACACTTTTTCAAATTTGTAAAGAGTAAATTTTTGCCCACCTCAATTGTCTTCAATGCTTTGAAAAAGTAGAAACATGAAGCTGGCTTATAAAATCTTTTTTTGCTAGGCATCACGATAGTCTTGAATCTTCTCATCCCAGACCCATTTTGCTGCTACATCAGTGTAAAACTTATCTTCTAGAAAAGTATGATTTTTCCTTACATACTCCTCATGTGAGAGCTTAGGCTCATGATAAGTTTCTCTCTCAGCGCAGTTATCAAGCCACATATTCCTTACAAAGGAGTTGTAGCCGTCCGATAGTTTAGTCATGCTTCTTCGCCCAGAGAGCTTCCATTGCACTCATAAGTTCGTTCTGGTTAGCAAAGACCAGTACTAAATCTCCCCAAGAATCATGCACATCTATACCAGATGCTCTTATCATATATCCGTTATTGCACTTCTCAACTGTGAAGGCTTTATCGATTGTTTTCATACGTTCTAAATATTCCATTGTTTCTCCTAGTTGTAAAATAAGTGGTTGTCGATTGTTGTAACTAAATTGAGGTGCTTTGACCAGTAAGGCGTAACAGCATCAGAATGATACCATAGAGAGCCTTCTGTTATATCTTTATACTCTCCAAAGAGGACGCGATCTGCTAAATATAGAGATTGCATCCATGTCTTAGAGTCAGTAGGAAGGTCATCAAGACCATCACAGTACCAACTAAACTGACACATATTTCTTATTGGGAAACTACGTATCAGTTTTGCTTGGTACACTACTTCACAGACTGTATCTGGAAACTGTTTATCTTTTACTCGATTCATTACTACATTTGCTACTGCTAACCTACCCGCAAAGGATTGGTTAGCAGACTCAAAGTAGATATTCTGTGCTAGACAGAACCTTTCACCATTCTCATCATATCCCTCTGCTGGTAAAGCAAACAGCAGTGCTGCGATTGCAGCGAGAGTTTTAATCATAGTATGAAAGGTGTTAAATCTGGTTCTCGATAGTTCGGGCCTTTCATTACCTTGCCATCATCTCGATAGAGAGGACGACCATCAGCTCCAAGTTTAGTCATGTTGCTGCTGTGAACTTCGTTAAAACAATCATCAAGATCAATGCCAAAGGCGTGACCTGCTCCATAGACCACATAGAGAATATCTGTAAGTGCATCTGCAATTTCAAGCATACTGTTTTTACCGAGTCCATCGCGTAGCTCCTGTACTTCTTCTTGGATTAAGTCTAGGCGTAGTGCCGCCAGATTAGTGTTAGGCATAGTAGGGATACAAAGAACTTCTTGACCGAAGGCCTCCATAAAGTCACCAACCTTTTCAAAATTTGTTACATTCATTTTTTATTTCCTTTTTTCCGATTTATGAGTATATTATACGCATGAATCAGTATATTGTCAAGATTTATCTTTAAGTGACTTGAGGGTTCCAGGATACTTTTTATTCAGCTTCTCCATCATCCTAGAGATAAGGTGTTTTTTAGGTAAAGTAACTACTTCAATGTTCTTGTAGTAGTCCTCGGGATTACGAGTATCTCCTTCAAGTCCCAAATCGCCATCCCAGTTTAGGTCTGTAACCTGTAACTGCTTCACTTTCTGATCCTTTGCAAAAATTAAGTTTTGCAAATCGCCGTCCCAGTTTAGTTCTGTATGCGTCACTTTCTGATTCTTTCCAAAAATTCGCTCATAATTCTCATCAAACGCTTTCTTATCTGTAGTTCTATCCTTATCGCCTTTGCTCATCATCAATCCTCCTGAGTACAGCAGCTTTTTGTTCGTTTGTCATTATAAACCAGTCCGTAATCTCTACGGGTGTACGACGACATCCGATACAGTAAGTACCGGATGAGTCATAAAAACAGGTTCCTATACACGGAGAGCTAGCCACTACCAACCTTTCTTAATTCGTGTATCAAAGTAGTATTGCTTACATTCTTTCATATCTTTGGAGACGCCTTCCTCAACTTCTTTTTTACAGATGTTGTTCATTTTTATCGTCCCATCCACAGCTCCTAATGTTCCAGCAGCTAAGATTACCCAAAATACTAATGTCATTCTTGTATCTCTCCTATAATTTGTTTCTTGCCCGACTGGCGGACACGTTTATTGTATTGTCGTTTAATTCTTTTCAGAGTTCCTGCACAGTAGTGGTAATACTTACGAGCTCTCGTAAGACCGTCGTATTCATCACCACCCTTTAGAGGTTCTATGCGTCCTTCTTTCATATTACTTCTCCGATGATTGCCGCTTTACCTCCCACTCGATCTATTACATCTTGAGGGCGCTCGGTCGTTACAACCATGCCCCATCCACAATTAAACATAGAACGCATTTCTATCACATTCATACTTAATCGTTTTGCAAGGGATTCCCACCAAGGATCCAGTTCACACGTTAGTCTAAAGGATTGCCTACTACGAAGTATACGAGAGATATTGCGGGTTAGACCTCCGCCTGTAATATGTGCACAGCCGTGGATAATATCTTTTATTGCAAGTATGTCTTTCGTATATATTCGAGTAGGAGTAATAAACTCACGGGAATAACTTTTAAAAGTAAGAGGGTTTAACCTCTCACGCAAAGTGGTAAGGCCATTTGAGTGTACTCCGCTAGAGGGTAGCCCCACTAGAAAAGTGCCGTTCATAGCCGCTTCACGATTGAAAGGAAACTTACGCTCCCCAATAGCCCAGCCAGCTATATCAAAATCCTTGTACTCTTTAAACATTCCGTGCATCTGGGCGGTTTCACCGCCAACTAGGCGAGCCTTGTAGCTAATCTCTTCTAGTCCGTCCTCAATGCCTCCGATAATCTGTTTACTTTTCTCAAGGTCAAGCTTATCGCAAGCATAGTAGTCCATAAAAGTTTCAGTGGTTGCTCCCATGCACAGTAAATCGTTCTCACACATTGCAACAAGATCAATACCTATAGTATCATAGGCTTTCATATCTTCTGCAAGCATTACTTTTGTACCAACTCCATCACAAGTTGAAACAAAATACTTCCCTGCCATACGCACTACAGCTCCAAAATCACTAAAGCCTAAGTACTTTCCAAATTCGTCTGCGTCTTTCTGTTGCTTTGATAGGCTCACAGTACGGGTACTCCTCGTTGCTCCCATGTAAGAGGTTGAAATTCATCCTTCTTCCTCTCTATTAAAGAGCGCAGCTCTACATTCTCAGCTTTCAGATGTTCAATCAATGCTGAAAGCTCATTTATTTCTATTAATAAATCTTCCTCATATTGTGTCACAGTATGGGTACTCCTGTTATTGTATAGTATTGTTCTTTGTAGGGGTCAAGTTTTTCATTTGCAATATCGCAGAATCTTTGGGCAGTGCCTTCTTTGTGCCACGATCCCATGTACTCAGTACACCATTCTCCGTCTATATAAGTACACTTTAATACCATACTCATTATACTGCTCCTATGTCATGACTTTTTATAGTTGTGGTTACTAGTCTACCAAACTTATCATAGATATAAGTGGCGACTTCCTGTGTTTCATCCTTTACTTTAACAGAGATTTTTACATACCCCTGCTCTTTCTCGTAATCTACAGGAAGAGGGTTGTGAGGGACTCGTACAACTTGTGAAATACCTTCAATCATATTAGTTTCCTAGTATATTGTACATAATTACATATGCACATAGTAGATTAGACAGTACGATAAAACTACGAATAATAGAAATTATATCCTCGTTGGTTTTATCATAACCATCCTCTTCATCAAATGATCCGAGTGCATGTTTCCACGCAATCCAAAACTTTTTCACTTACCATCTCCCCTTATACCACTTGCCGAATTCAACGAAGTGACTCTCTAGTTCAAACCTTATAGTATCGCCATAGATATCAGTAAAGATTTTCATATCCCACTGATGAGTTTCGCAATTTTCTTTACACCACTCTCTGCAATCGTTTCTTAGATCGCTATGAGTGTGATGTTGAAAATACGAACCCATTCTCCATACACGTTTATAATCGTCTATTTCTTGAGGTGTCATCTTCTTTCCTTCCTTCCTTAATAGATTTTTGCATTGCTTCATGATCGCGTCGAGCTTCCCATTCGGCCTGCTCTCCTCGATACTGTAGATACATCAGGTAAACAACTACCATGATAATAATCAAAGCAATGCATGCCCCAATGTAATCTACTATTAACGATAAGTCTGCCACTACACATTCTCCCATAATAAATCTACGAGTATTTTCTCATACTCATATGCTTCCACTTCCCATGGATGATCCATGTATTCTAAATCTGCACAGTCAGTGTGAACACCGTTGTGCTTCCATACATGGTCTACCATGTTGATTTGGCTTTTACAAAATTGTTTTGCATGAGTAAGTTCGTGAGCAAGTGTACCTGCCATTTCGTGTGGTTCATACTTGATGATTTCGCCGTCCTCGTACTTCCAATGGGTCGCAATATCAATAGTCGATGAGTCTTGATCGCCGGTGCACAGACCTCCGTAGAGACCAGTGTCCTCGATAAATTTAGCATAGCGAATATTGATATCATAATTGACACCATCTGGAAAGAGGGCAACTATACATTCGTTGATGAACGTATCGAACTCAGGTAAGTTTCTGCCTTCTGTTGTTACTTTTATCATATAATTTCTCCAATTCATGAAAACTATTATACGCCTTATTCAGCAAGTTGTCAAGAACTATATTACTTTTCCAATGACACCCACTCTATTATGGTTTTCTTTTCTATATCTTCGTATGTGTTAGAGTCGCAGTGAAGCACTACTAACTTATTGTTTTCAGGATTCTGAGGGAGATTAACACCCTTTAGAGTGTAAATATCCTGTATTTCTCTACCTGAAACCATACTTTCAAAAGTAATAGCCACTCTGCCCTTATTCAAGGCTTTTATCATATTTTCTAACATATTTAATTCAAACCAAAAGGATTCTTTGCTTGACTATCTTGTCTCTTTCTTTCTCGGACAACTGCCGCAGCCTTCTTCTTTTGCCTCCTTGTAGTCTTTTTCTCGTGATATTGTTTTTCTTTGTAGTCAAAGAGAACATTGCTCTCCGTGATCTTACGTTTAAATAATCTTAATGCTTGTTCTACATTACCGTTTTTTACCTTTACTTTCATCCTGTTTTGAACCTATAGCCTCTCTTACGAATGTAAGATACTTGATTACGAATAGACTGCACAGTTCTTCCAGGTAGTAGCCTTACTAACTCTTCCACATCTAAGTGATAGTAGTGAGTAGCAAGTATCCTTCTCTCGTCGGTAGTCCACGGTCTCTTTTTATATTTTTTCATGGGAGTATTATACTGAAAAGCGGTTGCTTTGTCAAGAAATTTTTTTAGGGTCGCTCAAAAATTTTTCTTGACTTTTGGTGTGTTTTTCAGTATAATTCACACTTATAGAAAAGAGAAAATATCTAGGAAAAGTAAGAAAGTTCTTGACTTGTTGCTTATTTCTGCGTATAATTATTATTCTGAAGTGGAGAAACCAATCCAAGAAACGGAGAATTTAATGTTAGAATATGCCATATTTGTGTTCTGTGTAATAGGTTGCGGGCTTACTTGCCACGCACTTGGAAAGCAGGAAGGCATCGAAACAACAATTGAACACCTAGTAGACAATGGTTTGCTAGAACTAGACGAGGAAAAATAAAATGCCAGCAAAATTTAAAGAATCAGCAAAACTTATGGTAGACCGTAAGGCTAAGAAAATGAAAACAGTACACTATTACCTCAAATGTACGTCTACAAAAGATCTTGTAGCTGCGGTAGAGAGTAGCAGTACTAGACCTAAGCACAAACAAAAGTTCAGAAACGAACTTACGCGCAGAGGCGTTACAGTTGGATAAGGTAACAATTTACAGTAGAGACGGTTGTGTCTGGTGTGACATGGCAGAAGCTCTGTGTAAAGAAAAAGGTGTAGAGTACATAGTATTAAAACTAGGCGTAGACTATGAAGTTGAGGATTTTACTTCTCACTTCCCCTACGCCAAAACTGTGCCTCAAATTTACTTTAATGGTAATCACATAGGTGGATACGAAGACCTGGTTACAAACTTCGTGTAGGTAAAATAAGCTCGCCTAGAGTAGCTTATATATGGGCTATTCTAGCCCGAGCTAAATGGAGAAAACGTTAGTGAAGAACCGTGAAGAGGCCGTTTGCATTTTATGCGATATGGTTACAATGATAAGTTGTTTAGCCTTGCCAGTTATTATTATAAGCATAACCGCCAGCGCAGCAATGTAAGATAGGAGACTCATATGAATAGAGAACAAGTACAGAAACAATTAGAGATAGATGAGGGTGTCAAGTATGAAGTATACTTAGACCACCTTGGATATGCCACCTTCGGTATAGGACATCTAGTGCTGGACACAGATCCAGAGCACGGATGCAAAATCGGCACTGCCGTAAGCGAAGATAGAGTAACAGAGGCATTTCAAAGAGATTTGGATATTTCTATTGCAGAATGTAAGGTTCTTTATGACTTGTGGGATGACTACCCAGAGGAGGTTCAAGAGATACTCGTCAACATGATGTTTAATCTTGGACGTCCTCGACTTAGTGGCTTTAAAAACTTCAAAAAAGCTGTCGATGCCGGAGAATGGGGCAAGGCGGGTGTTGAAGGTAGAGACTCTAAGTGGCATAAGCAAGTAGGCAACAGAGCTGAAAGGCTTATGGTAAGAATGGAAAATGTCTAAAATTTTACTAGGAATTATAGCAGCAATGGGAATGGGAGGCTACTTCTACTACCAGACTGCTATAGTACCTATGAAAAATAAGATAGAAGAACAAACAGCAGTAATACTCGCACAAGACCTGCGAGACCAAGAACAAAAAGCAGCAATCGCTGCAATTCAAGAAAACCTTGAGACTACAACTAAAGCTCTCGGTGGCTTACAAGTTAAAAATCAAAGAGCAGAAGAAAAAATGTCAGAGTATCTCGACATCTTTCGCAGACACAATCTCGCCAAGATAGCAAGTGCTAGACCTGGCAGTATACAACTTAGAGCCAATAGAGCTACAAAGGAGGTGTTTGATGCAATTGAAGACGTTAGCAAGTCTATCAGCAATCCTGATATTAACTAGTAGCTGTAGCCTACTGTTTCCTAAACCTCTACCTCCTCGTGAAGTACAGATTATAACGAAACCTGTAGCTATTGATGTTGTGCATCCTACTATGCCTCGTTCTTTGAACCTAAAAGAACCAAAGTGGTATGTAGTATCTGATGCTAAGATTGTGGAAGAGTGCAAAAAAGACCCTGAAACAAAGGAAAGAGATTGTAAGTTAGGCAGAGAGGACTTGTATCCAGAAGGCTATACTTACTTTGACCGCTTTGTAGATGATATAAAAAAGAAACACGGGGGAGACCTTGTGTTTGTTGCTATGTCTGTTGCAGACTATGAGCTTATGAGTTATAATACTCAAGAGATTAAAAGATATATTAGTCAGCTAGGGGATGTAGTTATATACTACAGAGAAGTTACAACTAAAGCAAAGGAGCCTGAAGATGGCGTACAGTGATAAAGTAATGGATCACTACGATAACCCACGCAATGTGGGTAAACTCGATGCGGGTGCTCCGAACGTCGGTACGGGTATGGTAGGTGCTCCAGCGTGTGGAGATGTAATGCGTCTACAGATTCTTGTAGATGACAATGATATCATCACAGATGCAAAGTTCAAGACCTACGGGTGCGGATCCGCCATAGCCTCTAGCTCACTTCTAACAGAGTGGGTAAAAGGGCAGCATGTCGATGAAGCATACAAGATTAAGAACACTGACCTAGCCTCTGAGCTAGCTCTTCCCCCTGTTAAGATTCATTGTTCGGTTCTAGCCGAAGATGCGATTAAGACAGCAATACGTGACCTCAAGGATAAGCGTAAATAAAATATTTCTTGACACTCTTCCTAAATTTTAGTATAATACTTATTCAAATTTAGGAGACTACCATTGAATTTATTTAAACTTGACGATGATCTCGACAAGTGTGCTGAGTATCATATCGACAAACATGTTGGTAAGATGCAGCTAGAGTGTGCTCAGATGATGTGTACTAATCACTGGATTGATTATCTGCTAGGCTATGTGCCTAGAAAGTTGACGCCTGAAGAGCATTTAAAACTTAAAGTGTTTATGAAAGAACAGCGTCCGTTGACTATGGGAAATAGAATTTTTCCGTACTTAGCGTGTCATCATAATCACCCTTCCACAGTATGGATGCGAGAGTCTGTAGCCAATTATGAGTGGGCGTTTTGCTACGCTCATGCTTTGTCTATAGAACAAGCATACAGAACTGGAGGTTCGCACAAGTCTTTTGAGGTAATTAGAAATCTGCCTGAGTTGATACACATGAAAGATGTAGGAGAAACCCCTTTCAAGTTAGCAATGACAGACAACATGCCTAGAGGCTTAGTAGACACTGACCACCCTGTGTGGTCTTACAGAAATTTCTATATGCTAGACAAAGCATCCATTAGTAGTTGGAAAGGTAGAGAGAAGCCGCCTTGGTGGAACGAAGATCTAGCCGACTATGATAAACGGATTTCAGGACAATAACATGACAGTACGACTTATATCATCATCACACGATAATCTGATTGAAGAAATCGCTATGATGGCTAGGGTATCTAATCCTAGTAACCAAAACAATAGTAAAACTTCTGAGAAGTTAGTAAAGTATCTAATCAAACATAAGCACTGGAGCCCATTTGAAATGGTATCTCTTACGCTAGAGATTGATACTACTCGTGACATAGCACATCAGATAGTGCGTCACCGTAGCTTTGCTTTTCAAGAGTTTAGCCAACGCTACGCCGACCCTGCGGCGATGGGCTTTCCATTTGAATTACGACAAACTCGTATGCAAGATGAAAAGAATCGCCAGAACAGTGTAGAAACTGAGGACGAAAGCCTACATCACATGTGGGTGCAGCAGCAGAAGCGTGTTATCGATGTTGCAGACGGAGTATATAAGTGGGCAATTGGAGTAGGTATTGCAAAAGAGCAAGCTCGGGCAGTACTTCCTGAAGGGCTTACTAAAAGTAGACTTTATATGGCGGGAACGCTACGCTCATGGATACATTATGTTGATGTGCGTACAACCCCAGGAACTCAGAAAGAACATCTAGAAATTGCTCGCCAATGTGGGCATATTATCGAGCCTTTCTTTCCGATGATGAAGGAGTTTATACATGACTGATAAAAAGTATATTAACGAAGCCCCTAGTGGGGAAATGCCTAGAATGCGTCCGGCCAATGCGCTAGACAAGCAAGAAGGAGGATCCCACTACGACTTGCCTATACAACCCCTTGAGTATATTCATGCAAACAAACTAGGATATATTGAGGGCAATATTATTAAGTATGCAACTCGACATCGAAACAAGAACGGTGTAGAAGATATAAAAAAGATTATACACTATTGCGAATTATTATTGGAGTTAGAATATGCGGAAGAATGTAAAAAAGAAGGATCACGAGAACCTAACAGCGAAGAACATAGAGAAAGTGAAATCGCTTCTAAACCCTGGCTCCGCTAGTGATAAGCCTATAACTAAGAAAGAGGCGTGCGATATTCTAAATATCTCGTACAACACCACACGCCTACAAAAGATTATTGAAGAACATGACGAAAGAAAAGAGTATACCAAAAAGCGTAAAGCAGGTTTGCGAGGTCGTCCGGCGAGTGATGGCGAAATCGCTGAAGCGTGCTCGAGCTTCCTCGGAGGAGATACTATTTCAGATATCTCAAAGCGGCTCTTCAGAAGTCCATCCTTTGTACGATCTATTCTCGAAAGAGTTGGCGTCCCGTCAAGACCGAGCAACAAAGAAGAAAGATTAAACACTCACTACTTTCCAGATGAGTGTGTATCTGAAGACTTTAGTCTCGGAGAGATTGCATGGTCAGCACAGTATCATAGTACAGTAGTTATTAAAGGAAGACTAACTCCTGAGTATCTTGCAAGCAAGCCAGGAATGACTTCTGTAAACTACGAGGATAAATACGGCTGTCCTTGCTACAGTATTTATGTAGTACAGAAAGTAGAGAGTGAAGACACTTATTTTTCCAACGTACAATCAGGAGGCTTTAGTGCCTATGCTCCGGCATATGAACTAGGCAAGCTGACTCACTTGGAAAAGTATGGAATAAATTTGGAGAGGATATAAAAAATATTTCTTGACATCTTGCTTATATTTTGGCATAATAGTTTTTCAAATATGAGAGGAAGCGAATGGGCGACCGATTTTACATGCAACAACTAGAACGAACAGGTTTTGCACCTGGACTTAAAAACACTAACAAAAGGAAACGAAGAATGGCTTGGGATGACGATAAAAAAGCACAAGCAGTAGCAATGTACGAAGAAGCAGAACCAACTCCAGAGACCAGCATGGAGATTGTAAAAGATATTGCAGAAGAATTAGACGAGTCACCTAACGGTGTTCGTATGATCTTAACAAAAGCTGGCGTTTATGTTAAGAAGACACCCGCTGCTAAGTCTAGTGGTGGTGCAACCGCAGGTGGAGGAACCACAAGAGTTTCTAAAGCTGCTGCTCAAGAAGCTCTTATTGCTGCTTTGGGCGATGCAGGTCAGTCTGTTGACGAAGAGATTATCTCCAAGTTGACTGGTAAAGCCGCACAATACTTTACTTCAATTATTACAACAATAAACGAAGCGTAAAACTTTACCCTGCTAGATTCGTCTAGCGGGGTATTTTTGTATCTGTAGAAATCACCTTGACGTAAGTAGGTTCACAATAAAGATTGCTGAAATACTACCAAGGAGCTATAGTGAAAAAGCAAGAACTAGCACAATTAGTGCACAACTATGGAGACGCTGTAATTACTTACCGCAGCGAACATTCCAAAAAACTAAAGTACAATGTTTGTACGTTAGACTTCTCTACTCCCTATATTCAAAAGAAGAAGAATAGGGCGAAAGAAACAGAGGATACACTTCTTTTCTTTTGTTGGGATACTGACTCATATCGTTTACTCAGACCCGCAAATGTGTCTAGTGTAGTACCTCTATCTTCTATTTTAAAAAATGAGAGGGTATAATGGAACTTCATCAAGCGCCCGAAGCTTACTCTCGTGTTATTCACTATGATCAAGTAAAAGAAATCCAGGTAAGACTTACTATTAACACCTTCAGGGGTGTTGAGTATATACATCTTAGAAAGTATTACATGGACTTTACTGAAGAATGGAAACCTACACCGGAAGGAGTAGCAATGCCTCTAGACCTTAGTAACTCAAAGGAGTTGTTTATAGGTTTAACAGAGATACTTTCCTTAGCAGAGTCTAAGGAGTTAATAAAAGAACATTTTTCAGATTTAATAGAGGATCTGTATAAATAGTTCTTGACAATCTTCCTAAAGTTCCGTATAATATCTTTTCAAATTTAGGAAAAGTATATGCAAGAGTTTTTAGACAAGATGAGCGAGTTGTACTATGAAGGCACACCTGCCATCTCTGATGCAGAGTTTGACCTCCTAGCGGAGAAACACAACTACAACCAAGTGGGTTACATTGTTACGGACGCGATTTCGCACGTGTACCAGATGTACTCCTTGCAAAAGTGTTTTGATATTACTAAAGCTCCTCTTGACGTAAACTCTTGTGTAGTTACTCCTAAATTAGATGGAGCAGCCGTCTCTTTGCTATATGTAGATGGCAACCTTGAACTCGCCCTCACTCGTGGGGATGGTATTCAAGGTAGAGACATAACTGATAAAATGCGTATGCTAGTCCCTACGGAGATTAGACGTACTGACTTGATTCAGATAACAGGGGAAGTTGTTGCCCCTAGTAGTGTACCAAATGCGCGTAACTATGCCGCAGGCTCACTAGGTCTTAAAAGCCTAGACGAGTTTGCTACTCGCCCTTTACGGTTTGTAGCCTATGATGCGAGTCCTCGGCAAGCCTCTTCTTACGAAGGGACTATGACTATCATGAAAATGATGGGTCTACGAGTAGTTACAGAATTCGATTGTTCCGACTATCCAACGGATGGGTTGGTCTACAGGTTGCAAGACTCAGTTGAATTTGAACGCTTGGGGTATACATCTAAACACCCCCGAGGTGCCTTTGCTCTGAAAGAACAGGCAGAGGGGGTGGAGACAACTCTTATTGATGTAGTGTGGCAGCTTGGTAAAAGTGGTGTTGTCAGTCCAGTAGCGATCCTAGATCCTATTGAAATTGGCGGAGCCACAGTTTCCAGAGCTACCCTACACAATATTGAGTACATACGCGACCTAAACCTAGAGATAGGATGTCGAGTATCTGTCATAAGGTCGGGGGAGATAATTCCTCGCATCATTGGACGTGTTGAAAAATAGTTCTTGACAGAAACCTTAAATATGCGTATAATACTTATTCAATTTCAGAGGAATACAAATGACTAAAATCGAAGCTCCAACAAACTGCCCTAGCTGCAGTTCGGTGTTAGAAGACGTCAACTATCTTCTGTATTGTAGAAATCCGCATTGCGGAGAAAAAGTTCTCAAACTTATCGAACACTTTGCCAAGACTCTGAAGATTAAAGGTCTCGGACCTGCAACAGTAGCCAGACTAGATATTGTCTCCCTAGAGGAACTTTATTCTTTGACTTGTGACGAAATTGCAGACCAGATCGGATCTGAAGTACTCGCGGTAAAGTTAGTAGATGAATTGAACCGCTCTAAAACTGCACCACTAAATGTATTATTACCCGCCTTCAGCATACCGCTGATAGGTAAATCAGCCTCGGAAAAGCTTTCCAAAGTCTGCATTGACATTGAAGAAATAGACTACGAATTGTGCCGACAGGCAGGACTAGGGGATAAGGCAGCGACTAACCTTTGTAAGTGGATAGACGAAGACTTTTATCAAGTATCGTTGTTACCGTTTAGTTTTAAGTTTGAAAGATATACACAACCAACCACAACCCACGGCACTGTTTGTATTAGTGGTAAACTTACCAGTTATAAAACGAAAGCCGAGGCTCATAACAAACTTCAAGAGCTTGGTTATGTGGTCAAAACAAGTTTGACAAAAGATGTCACAATTTTGGTAAACGAAAGCGGAGTAGAGTCCGCTAAAACTAAGAAAGCCAGAAATGCTGGCGTTCAAATCATAACTAACCTTTTAGAATTTATTGGAGAATATAATAATGGCACTACCTAAGTGGACTGACGAGCGTACAGACGCTCTTACTAACTTTGTAGGTGATGAATCACCTGTATCTCAAGCAACTGTTGCAGAAGCAGCAGGTGAACTTGAAACCTCTACCCGTTCTATCTCTAGCAAGCTGCGAAAGATGGGTCACGAAGTAGAACTGGCTTCTGCCAGCGCAACTCGAGCGTTTAGCGATGCTCAAGAAGCAACTCTCTCTGCTTTTGTTTCTGACAACAGCGGCGAGTACACTTATGCTGAAATCGCAGGTCATTTCGAAGATGGCGCTTTTTCACCTAAGTCAATCCAAGGCAAAATCTTGTCTATGGAACTAACAGGACATGTTAAGCCTGCTCCTAAAGTTGAAGCTGTACGCACGTATAGCCCAGCCGAAGAAGTCACCTTTGTATCTATGGTACAAGACGGTGCTTTCGTAGAAGCAATCGCGGCTGAACTAGACCGTTCTGTAAACTCTGTTCGTGGTAAAGCTCTTAGCTTGCTTCGCTCTGGAGAGATTGATGCAATTCCTCGTCAAGAGACTACCAAAGGCGCTTCTAAAGAAGATCCATTGGCCGAGTTGACTGACATCGGTAGCATGGGCGTTGAAGATATCGCTGAAGCGATTGGCAAAACTGCTCGTGGCGTCAAGACTATGCTAACTCGTCGTGGCCTTTCAGCCGCTGACTATGATGGCGCAGCTAAGAAAGAAAAAGCATCTGCTTAATCTGTCTTAGTTTTTAAAGGCAGGCTCTACGGGGTCTGCCTATATCTTTAATTTCGGGGGAAATTTTTTTGAACATCGCAAGTGCGTTGATAAAGCAAGTGCTCGCGCTCCAAGACTTTCAGACTTGGAGTGTCACGC
>ENA-ORDR01000621-ORDR01000621.1-marine-metagenome-genome-assembly--contig:-NODE-621-length-17913-cov-4.764914_pt1 | contig 17913 bp, 9 predicted proteins | sample MGYA00240993_ERZ508538 | MGnify/ENA primary metagenome ERZ508538 (study PRJEB26207, sample SAMN05421999) | marine metagenome | isolation source: Monterey Bay, California, USA | place: USA:Monterey Bay... | reverse complement strand
TGGGTCTCTTACTCTTCTTATAGGTGTTTCATTTGCCAATACAGCTTCTGCACAGTATTTTGCCTATCCAACAACAAACCCGTTTGGAATTTCACCTGGTTATACCAATTACACACAATCAGTCAACCTTATTGATATTGATAATGATGGAGATCTTGATTTATTTACTGATAGCGTAAATTATTCTTATTCTGGGGGTTATTATTCTATTGCAAAGAATTTTAATTATCAAGAAAATATTGGAACGGCTAACAATCCTATTTTTAATACACCTCAATTAAACCCATTTAACTTATCACCAGTCCCAAATGACACTTCTATGATTAGTGTAAGACATTTTATTGATTTAGATGATGATGGTGATTTTGATGTATTATCTAATGTTATATATCAGGGTTACTACTCTTTTATATCAAAATATAGGTATCATGAGAATATAGGAACACCTTCTTCTCCTAATTTCTCACCAGCTGTTACAAATCCTTTCGGACTGCAAGACTCTCCTAATATTGAATTCTCAGCTATTGGAGATATTGATAATGATGGTGATTTTGATTTAATCAATTCTTCATTGGATTATTCTACTGGCCAAATAACTTCTTTTACTTTTATCGAAAATACAGGAACTAATCTTAATCCAATATTTACAATTCCGCAAACTAACACCTTTGGTTTACTTCCAGTAGTTGGCGTGAAAAGTCCAGAGTTAACAGACCTTGATAATGATGGAGACTTAGATATAATATTTGGTGAAGAATATTATGGTGGTTCTGGTCAATTTAGATACCATGAAAATACAGGAACTATAAACTCAGCTCAGTTTGCCACAGCAGTTATAAATCCTTATGGATTAAATGGATCTGTTCTTGATGCAATTCCTACTTTTGAATTTGAGGATTTGGATAATGATGGTGATTTAGATTTACTAACAGGAGCGGAAGATGAAACATTTTATTTTGAAAATGTTGGAGTGCAACAAGCAGTAACTTATGAATGCATTAATTATTCATGTATCGACCCTGGTACAGGAAGCGGTAATTATGCAACACTTTCTGCATGCCAAACTTCATGTATAGCTCCTATAACCTATGATTGTGATTGGAATGGTAATTGTGATACAGCTTATGGAACATATGGTCAATATGCAACACTAGTAGATTGTCAAAATAACTGCACTCCACCACCTCAAACGTGGGAGTGTGATTGGAACGGTACTTGTTATGATCCTGGAGGCGGATGGGGGCAATACCCAACACTGAATGATTGCATCAATAATTGTCAAGCTCAAGAATCCTATGATTGTGTTGCTCCAGGAGATTGTCAAGACCCTGGAGATGGAAGTGGTAATTATTGGTCATATAGTTCATGTATGACAGCTTGCCCTATACCTGAAACATATGATTGCGATGCTGTTACAGGATGTTATGATCCTGGAACCGGACAGGGTTTATATACATCACTTACAGGATGTCAAGCAAATTGTAATACTACTTCTATAAATTCTCAAGATTTAGCAAATTTCAATATTTTTCCAAATCCTGTTTCAGATGTATTAAACATTAAATCAGATAAGGAAATAATTAAAGTTGAAATTAGTGATATTTTAGGGAAAATTATTCTTTCTGAAATTAATCCTGAAAATAGTATAAATGTAAAAAGATTACAAAAAGGAATTTACTCTATAAAAATAACCTTTAAAGATGAAAATTCTATAATACAAAAAATTATTAAATAAAAAAAAGGGAATCTTTCGATTCCCTTTTCTTTTACTCTAAAACTATTTTCTTGGTGATTTTTTGTTTTTCAGTGACGATTTCTAAATAATATATTCCCTTATCATATGCCGATAAGTCAATCTTATTATCTGAAATATCTAATTGTTCTTGCATAACAATCTCTCCTAGAGTATTAATTACTTTTACAGAAGCATCTTCTTCCAAGCAAAATTCTACAACTCCTTTTGTAGGGTTAGGATATACATCTAATCCAATATTTAATTCTGTTAGTGAATTTACATTTGTTGATTCATATAAATATACATCATCAACAGCAGCCTCAACTAAACTTCCTCCGTCTAAATACTGTCCTAATCTGATACTATCAGAAGCAATAAATCTAATACTAAAATCATTTGTAATACTTACATAATCCTTCACTCTAAAAGAAAACTTCCTCCAACTATTATCTGAAGTCATGTTATTTTCTACATACACCCAATTACTACCATCATCTGTTACTTGAACTTGCCACCAATCTGCACCAGGATTAGCTCCAGTAGGAGGAGAATTAGTATACCATCTATAATATGAGAAAGCAGGATTATTGTAGTTTGTTAAATCATAAGATGGTGAAGTTAATGTTGTATGACCATCATCAATGTCATTTGCTCCAATAGTACCTCCAGTCATGTCATTACCTGTAAAAGCGCAATATGCTCCAAAAGGAGTATGTTGAGTAGAAGGCTGAACTAGAACAGTACCATCATAATATGTTCCTTCAGGAACTCCTATTTCCCATAAACCAGTAGTTGCATTATCTGAAGGATGAGAAACATCCCAGAATCCAATATTAAAATCAAAATCTTGCTCCTCCATTAACTCATATCCAACCAAAATAAAATAAGGTAAATTCGCATGTTTATCTAGATGAGCAGAAAATGGAGTAATAGCAGCCTTCTTACCATAAACATCAACAAGTGACAAATAATAAGCAACCACAGTTCCTTCAGATTGAGATGGTATTTGAGCAGAATAATCATTACCCGAAACTATTGTTAGTGGAATACTATCCCAATTAGTAGAATTATTTAACTTGTAATAACAATATGCATTATTTAAAGCCCATGGGTAGGTCAGATCAATCTCTGCATCTATATCAATTTGTACACCTCCTAAAGATTCATCAAGCTCTGTATGTGTAAGATCTGCATTGGAGAGTAATGTAATCCCATGCAATGCAAAGGCATCTACTATTGCATTATCATTAGGTGTTCCATTAAAGATATTTCCATCATCATCATCAGAATAAAGGAATTCTAATAATACGTCTGTATATATCATACCTTCTGTACCATCAGGACCATCAGGACCTCCATCATATAAATCAACAAATAATTCTAATGCCTGATGCATATTTCCTAAATTAAGATAGGTATCCCAAAAAGCTCCACAAATAATCTCTCCATCTGCATGAACCTCTCCAACTAAATCTTGAGGATATACCTTTGCAACTGAATCGTACTCTCTTACATTACTATTAGGATCATTTAACAACCATCCTTCTCCTAAAACAGGATAGCCTGTTAAAGATAACGCCCAGATATCTGCAGTTCCTTCATTAAATCCACCATTCCACATTCCTGCTCCAGAATTATATCTATAATCATTAATAGCGTGACCATATTCATGATAAGCAACATCTGGAATTTTTGCACTAGCATTACATCCTCCTCCCTCATCATAAAAATTTATTGTCCCTCCACCATAGAAGGCGTTACATGTATTAGTAGTAAGATCAACATTAGTTTCCATTGAGAAATCTAATCCTCCAAATAGAGGAAAATAATTTTTAAAATGAGTATGAATATTATTGACTGCATAAAAAGCAGTTCTCTCTGAGATAGTAGAATTTGTATTGTCAAATACAACATTACTATTTGTCGAAGAAGTGTTAAAACTAGGTACTACACTATTTGTTTGCACTTGAGTATAAGATCCTTCTAAATAATAGGTTGCATTTCCAGTATTAGATGGTAATACAACCTCTCCAAGACTATCTGTAAAGTAATTAGTATTATTATATCTGACCTTTAAATCTACAAGATCTTCTATTGAAGAAGCATTGTTAGGATTTGTTGTGTAGACCTCTCCTTCCACATGAATAGTAGCTTGTGGAAGTTCAAATTTAATCTCATTTCTTCTCATAAGCAACTCCCCCGTATTAGCATCAACATAGCATACATATTCTGCTGGACCAATATTGTTTTTTGTACTTAAATGTACTACATAAACTAAATGATACTCGTAATTTCCGTTTTTTGGAATTGGTAGTATCTTTAAACTCTCTTCTATATCACTATCCGTAATAGAAAATGGTAAATTCTGTTTTGCAGAAATTAAAGATGATGAAGAGGAAAAAGTTGGAATAATAGATATATTAATATCTGAAAACACATCCAAACCAAAAACAACAACCTCATTATTTTTATTCATCTTCATATAAAGTCTACTGTCAAGAACTTCCAAGTCTTGATAAGATTGAGTGTAAATATAATTTTTATATTTTTTGTTTTCTGTTTCAGATGTAAGTCTCAAATCTCCAAAAGGAACATTAAATACAGATAAATTATTTACAATAAAATTGGATGGATTTGTGACAGATATTCCTTCTCCAAAAGCTCTGTGAGGTTTTCTGTTATTTTCATTAAAATACACATACCAATTTGGATTCAATGATTGAAATTCTTTCCATGCAAACCCATTTCTTAAATGATACTGAACATCAGTATTCAAATGAATTGCCTGTTTAATATATCTTACTTCATACTCGTCCTTATGAAAATGATCTCCAGAAAAAACAGGAACACAAAAGATAGTTGCGAAAATTACAAATAATATTTTTTTCATTTATTTTATATTTTTAAAGTTGTAAAAATACATAAATCTATTCAGAATAAAGGAAACTTTGTTCCATTAAAAAAGAATCTATTTACGCTTATTTAACAAAATAGTTTCTCCATCAAATGCGGGACTTACATTTTCTGGAAGTTCTTGTAGCAAATCATCATGTTTCCCCATAAAATGACTAATATGTGTAAATAAAGCTTTTTTTGGACTCACCTCTTCTATTAGTTTTAGAGACTCATCTAAATTAAAATGAGATATATGTTTCTTTTTTCTTAAAGAGTCAATAATTAATAAGTCTGCATCTTTAATCTTTTCTTTCTCTTTATCAGATATATAACTAACATCAGTTATATAAACAAAGTCCTGTATTCTGAAACCAAATACAGGCATCTTGTAATGCATTACTTCAATTGGAACAATTTCAGTTTCATTAACTTTAAAAGGAGTATTACTAATAGTATTAATATTTACTCTTGGTATTCCTGGATAGTCATCTCCAGAGAACACATAATGAAACTCTCTTTTCAGTGCATCTCCTACTCTCTTTGTTGTAAATATTTCCATATCCTTCTTCCATTTATGATTAAAAGCCCTTACGTCATCCATTCCTGCAATATGATCTTTATGCTCATGAGTAAACAAAATTGCATCTACTTTTTGTACGTTCTCTCTTAGCATTTGTTGTCTAAAATCAGGGCCTGTATCCACTACAATTGTTTGTCCATCTACTTCAATCATTACTGAAGATCTTAGCCTTTTATCTTTCTGATTATCAGACAAACAAACATCACAACTACATGCAATTACAGGCACACCTTGAGATGTTCCAGTTCCTAATAAAGTTATCTTCATGATTTAAAAAAAATATAATGATGTAAAAATATAGATTTATACCTACACAAATAGAAATAAGTCATTAAATTTGCTGCGTTTTTCAAAAGATAAAAAAATGACAGAAGAAGAATTAATACTTAGTGCAACTCAGAAAGCTCTCAGGATAAATTTAGACACAAGTATCTATGGAAGTATGGTGGAAATTGGAGCTGGACAAGAGGTTGCTCGTCAATTTTTTAGAGCAGGGTCTGCTTCAGGAACTATTGCAAAAACTATGTCGGCATACGACAGAAATTTTTCTGATGCAATATACGGAAAAGAAGAACATGGAAGATATGTTTGTAAAAGTAGACTCTTAAACATGTTAGATCATGAATACTCTTTAATTGAAGAACGTCTAAACCCAGCAGATTCCCCAGATAGAAGATATTTCACTTTTGCAGATACTGTATCTACAATAAATTACGAGAAAACTAATAAGGGACATGGTTGGATTGGAGTGAGATTCCAAAAAGAATCAAACTCAGAACCAAATGACATTATTTTACATGTTAATCTGCACGACCAAGATGCAAAAATACAGCAAGAAACTATTGGTATCTTAGGAACCAACCTGCTTCATGCTTGTTTTTATCAGTCTGACCCAAAAGATATTTTAAAAGAATTGTACGACAATCTTTCCAGATCATCTATTGATATTGATATGGTACACTTTTATGGACCAGACTTCAAAGATATAGATAACAGACTTTTAAGTTTAACCCTGGTAAAAGAGAAGATGACTGATGGAGTTATTTTTACTCCTGATGGATTAAATCATCAACCATCAGATATCCTTCATCAAAAAAATATATTAGCGCTTAGAGGTTCTTTTCGTCCTGTTACAAAAGTAAACATTGATATGCTAGAGAATGGTTTAGAGAAATTCTCTTCTAATAAAAAAGTTAAGAAAGAGGATATTCAGGTATTATTTGAAATTACATTAAGTAACCTAAAAACTGATGGAAATATAGATGAGCAGGACTTTCTAGATAGAGTTGATATTTTATGTTCTCTTGGTTACACTGTAATGATCTCAAACTTCAGAAAATATTATAAAGTTATAGAGTATTTATCTCAATTTACACCAAACAGAATGGGATTAATAATTGGTGTAGATAGCTTAATAGATATGTTTGAAGAAAAATATTACAGAAACTTAAACGGTGGAATAATGGAAGCATTTGGAATTATTTTTACAAGAGATATTAAGATATATTTATATCCGTATAAACCAAATACAAAGTCTGAATTATTAAACTCTAACAACATACCTATTCATCCAAGAGTGAAAGCTCTGTACGAATATTTATACAGAAACAAAAGAATTGAAGACCTAGATTACAACAAAGAAGTGCTTGGTATTTTTTCTAGAGAAGTATTTAAAAAAATAAAGAATTGCGAAGAAGGAACTTGGGAACATATGGTTCCAGAAGGTGTTGATGAAATTATTAAAGAAAAATGCCTATTTGGATGCTCTTGCGAATTTCCATCAAAGAAAGATTAGAATTTTATGATTAAAAAAATATTTATTACATCTTTTATCCTTTTTTCAATATTTTCTTTCTCACAAGATAAAAAAGTGAATGGTTATTCTGGTGCTACTAAATATAACAGCAACAAGAAAACCTTTAAAGGAACAGTTAGTGGTAAAATAATAGATGAAAACACAAAAGAAAATCTAGCTTACACAAATATATCTCTAACAAATTTAAAGACTAACAAAATAGTTGAAGGAACGGTTACAGAAGAAAGGGGGAAGTTTAATTTTAATGACGTTGTTACTGGAAAATATAAGATCTCTATTAGTTTTATAGGATACACTACAAAGGAATTAGAGTTTGAACTTACAGGAAGTAAACCTGATTATAAATTCAAAAAAATTCTACTTACTCCTTCTTCAAATAAAATTGCAGAAATAGAAATTAATGAAGAAAAAGCAATTTATGAAAACAAGATTGATAAGATTGTTTATAATCCTGAAAACGATATAAACCAAAGTGCAGACGATGCAACTGATGTACTCAGAAAAGCCCCCCTACTTTCTGTTGATTTAGATGGAAATGTTAGTTTAAGAGGAAGTAGAAACATCAAATTTTTAATAAATGGCAAAACTTCTGCATTTTTTGCTTCTGATGCGGCAACTGCTTTACAAATGATTCCGGGAGATCAAATAAAATCTGTAGAAGTTATAACTAGTCCAGGAGCAAAATATGATGGTGAAGGTGATGCGGGAATTGTAAATATAATTACAAAGAAAAAAATTATAGATGGATATAAAGGAACTATTAGTGGTTCGTTCGGCACAAGGGTAAACAGACAATCACTGAACTTAATGTTAGGAAAAGGAAGATTTGGACTTTCTGCTAAAGGAGGAGCACATTACAGTTGGCCAAGAATAGGTATTACTGATTATGAGAGAATAGATTGGGATTCATTAGGAAATACAAATACACTACTTAGAAATGGAGAAACTTATAGTCAATGGATTGGATACAGAGGTGGAATAGATATGTTTTATGATTTAAATGCATTTCAATCTATCACTTCAAGCTTATCATTTAGTGGAAGAGATAAATTTAATGATGATTCAACACAAATAAAATATACTGGAATTGACACATCATATAATTACAAATCTATTCTGAATTCTACATCAGTAACCAACCAAGTAGAGTGGTCTTCTGACTTTACAAAAAAGTTTGCTAATAATGAAGATAGAGAATTTAGCTTGGCATTGCAGATAAGTGGGGAGTTTGAAGATGAAGAAACAAAAATAAATGAAAACAATTCCTTAATTACTAACTTAAATGATGGAATAGGAATTGAAAAAACGTTCCAAATTGATTACACACATCCTTTCGGAAGAACAAAAAAGAAATATGAAGGAGGAGGAAGTGGGGAAAAAATGCAACAAAAATCAGAACATAGAGGAAGAATGGGTGGAGGAAAAAGAGGTTCTTCAGGATCTTCATCTGCAACAAATAAGATAGAAATCGGAGCAAAATATATAGATAGAGATAAGAATTTTGCATACTCTACTCAAGAAAATGACATTGTTCCATTATTACAACCTGAAGAAACATTTAATTACAACCAAAAAGTTGGAAGTGCTTACCTGTCTTCTCAGTTTAAATTACCACGTGATGTTGGATTGATATTAGGAGGTAGGTATGAGCTTACTAAAATTAATGGTAATTGGGATAACAATTCCTATATACCCTTTAAAAATTCATACGGGAATTTTTTACCTAATGTTGTTATAAATAAGAAAATATCAGAAACCAATTCTATAAAATTATCATTTAACAGAAGAATTACTAGACCAAGTAGTTATTACATCAACCCAAACATAGGAAGAACAGATAATAAAAATATAATTATTGGAAATCCAGAACTAAATCCATCACTAAGTAATCAGTTGGAATTTGGATATACTTCATTTAGCAAAATATATCAGGGTAGTTATTTTGTATACCTTAAAAGAACTACTGATGTAATAGAATCAAATATCTCTGTGCAAGGAGATATATCTACAACAAGTTATCTCAATATTGGAGAAAACACAAAACTAGGTCTCAATTATTATGGATCAATAATGTTAGGAGGGGTTAATTTAAGAGGTGGATTTAATGTTTTTGAATATTCATCAGAAGACACACGATTTGGTAATATTAGAGCTATTTTATACAATTACAACATTGGTGGTACAGTTGATTTAGGAAATCGATTTAAATTTGAAACCTGGGGATGGTTCAGCTCTCCTACACAAACGCTGCAAGGAACAACCGATAATTTTTCTATGATGAGTTTTGGAATAAAAAAAGACTTAAAAAATAAAAGAGGATCACTTGGAATAAGATTAATAGAACCATTCAGTAAATATAAAGACTTTACAACCGAATTAGAAGGATCTAATTTTACACAATACTCAAACAGACAACTTACATTTCGTTCTATAGGAATAAGTTTCAAATACACTTTTGGAAAACTTAATTTCAAGTCAAAAAGTACAAATTCAAAAATTAATAATAACGACCTGAAAGAAGGTGGAGATAACGAACAATAAAATATAAAGAAGTTCTTTTTTTATTTACTCCTTACTTCAGCTCCAACTTTATTTTCGTAGGAACTTATTAGTTTACTCATTACTTTATCAATATATTTATCGGTAAGAGTTTTTGTTTTATCTTCTAAAATAAAACTTAGTGCATAAGATTTTTTTCCTTCCGGAAGCTTATCTCCTTCATATACGTCAAATAGATTTACTGATTTCAAAATATTCTTTTCTGTTTCTTTAGCAATTTTAATTAATTCTTTAAAACTTACTTTATTGTCAATTAGTAAAGATAAATCTCTTTTTACAGAAGGAAACTTAGAAACCTCAGAATATTTTATTGTGATGTTTTGAATTAAATCTAAGATTAGATCCCAATTAAAATCCGCATAAAATACATCTTGTTTTACACCAAAACTTTTTGTAATTTTAGTATCTACTTTACCAAAACAAACTAATCTTTGTTTCTTATATTGATACATTAATCCTTCCGAAAAACCATATCCAGAAATTTTCTCCGATTTTATTTTAGTAATATCCAAACGGAATAATATATGTTCCACCTTCTCTTTCAAAACAAAGAAATCTGTTTTGTTATTATTCTCATTCCAACTTTCAGAATTTATTTGCCCTGTAAGTAGCAATATTAAGTGTTGTTTTTCCTGATTTTCTTCTTTTATTTTATGATAAGTCTTCCCAAATTCATAAAATTTTAAATCCTGATTTTTTCTATTTATATTGTAAGAAATATTTTCTAATCCTGAGAATAAAAGAGATTGACGCATAACATTTAAGTCCTGACTTAAAGGATTAAGTATTGTTACATTGTGACTTTCATCTAATTCAGAGATTAATCGTGTATAACTCTCCTTTGTTAAAGAGTTATTCATTATTTCCGAATATCCATTAGAGGATAATAAATCTGAAATAATATTTCTTACTTTTTCAGAATTTACCTCTTCAGAATGAGAAATAGAAGTGTTTAATTTTGTTGGAATTTTAACTGTATTAAATCCGTAAATTCTTAAAATCTCTTCTATTACATCAACCTCTCTTTGTACATCTACCCTAAATGGAGGAACTCTTAAACTCAATCCGTTCTCAGATTCCTTTACTATTTCAATTTCCAAATCTGAAAGGATAGATTTTACCGATTCTCTTTCTATCTTCTCTCCTATTAAATTATCTAACTTACTATAAGTTAATTCTACTTCAAAATGTTTAATCTCATTTGGATACACGTCTACTATTTCAGAAGATATCTCTCCACCTGCAATTTCTTTTATCAAAAGAGCAGCTCTTTTAAGTGCATAAATAGTCATATTTGGATCGCATCCTCTTTCAAAACGGAAAGAAGAATCAGTACTTAAAGTGTGTCTTTTTGCAGTTTTACGAATTGAAACAGGGTTAAAATAAGCACTCTCTAAGAAAATAGAAGTAGTGTTATCAGAAACTCCAGAATTTAGTCCTCCAAAAACTCCCGCCATACACATTGCTTCAGAATTATTACAAATCATTAAATCCTCAGAAGAAAGTTTCCGTTCTACTTCATCTAATGTTGTGAATTTTGTTTTTTCCTTTAGCGTTTTTACAATTACTTTATTATCTTTTATCTTTCTGGCATCAAAAGCATGTAGGGGTTGTCCAATTTCGTGCAATACAAAATTTGTAATATCTACTATATTATTTATTGGAGATAATCCTATTGATTTCAATCTATTTTGTAACCATTCAGGAGATGGACCTATCTTTACACCACTAATTGTAACTCCAGAATATCTAGGACAAAGTTCAGAATCTTCTATATCTACAGAAATATTTAAATCATCATTATCTTTCTTAAATTCTTTTATGTCCGGCAAACACAACTCCAGATTTGAACCATTATAATTTAATACAGTTTTTAAATCTCTTGCAACACCAAAATGTCCCATTGCATCAGAACGATTAGGAGTTAATCCAATTTCAAAAACAATGTCATTTTCAACTTTAAAATATTCAGAAGCTAAAGTTCCTACTTTTACATTATCATCTAAAACCATTATTCCATCTGTAGCATCTCCAAGACCTATCTCATCTTCCCCACAAATCATACCTTCTGAAACCTCACCTCTTATTTTACTTTTCTTAATCGTAAAAGATTCTTCTCCATCATAAAGAACAGATCCAACAGTAGCTACAGGAACTTTCTGACCTGCTTTAACATTTGGAGCTCCACAAACAATATCTAGAATATCTTGATTACCAATATCAACTTTTGTGACATTTAATCTATCTGCATTTGGATGTTTATCACAAGTTAAAACTTCTCCTATTACAATTCCTTTAAGACCTCCTTTTATACTTTCAACTTCTGATATACCCTCTACTTCTAAACCAATATCTGTCAGATATTCAGAAATCTTATTGACCTCTAAATCAAGATTAATATATTGTTTTAACCAATTAAGTGATATATTCATTTTTGTAATTTACTTTATGCAAAAATATAAATTGTTATCAGAAAAATACAATTTCATTGTTTTAATAATTATACTATTTATTTGTACTTTTAGCAAATGCAAAATATCCCACTAGCAGAAAGACTCCGTCCAACAAAAATATCAGAAGTTATTGGACAAAAACATCTGATTGGAAAAAATGGAGCTTTAAGGAAACAACTTGATCAGAAAGTTATTCCATCGATTATTTTTTGGGGACCTCCAGGAGTTGGAAAAACGACAATTGCAAACTTAATTGCAAAAGAACTAGACCGGACTATTTATACTTTAAGCGCAATAAATTCTGGAGTAAAAGATGTTAGAGAAGTAATACAAAAAGCTAGTTCATTAGGTTTGTTTGGAAAAAATATTCCTATTTTATTTATTGATGAAATACACAGATTTAGTAAATCTCAGCAAGATTCTCTACTTGGAGCAGTAGAAAAAGGAATTATTACTTTGATTGGAGCAACTACTGAGAATCCATCATTTGAAGTTATTTCAGCTCTTTTATCTCGTTCTCAAGTATATGTGTTAGAACACCTTTCAAAGGAAGATTTATTAGAACTGATAAATAGATCTATTTCAGAAGATATTTTTCTGAAAGAAAAGAAAATAATACTTAAAGAAACAAATGCACTACTTAGAATATCTGGCGGAGATGCCAGAAAATTACTTAATATTTTTGATTTAGTTGTTAGCTCAGAAAAGAAAGAAAAAGTTGAAATTACAGATAAAATAGTAATGGAAATATCTCAGCAAAACTTAGCTTCCTATGATAAAAATGGGGAACATCATTACGACATAGTTTCTGCACTAATAAAATCTATTAGAGGTTCGGATCCAAACGGGACTGTTTATTGGCTAGCTCGTATGATAGAAGGTGGTGAAGATGTAAAATTTATTGCCAGAAGATTATTAATTTCTGCATCAGAAGATATTGGAAATGCAAATCCAAATGCTATGGTAATAGCAAACAATTGTTTTCAATCAGTAAGTGTAATTGGATTTCCAGAAAGTAGAATTATTTTGTCTCAAACAGCAATATATCTAGCATGTAGCCCTAAAAGCAATGCCTCCTACATAGCAATCGGAAAAGCACAAGAAAAAGTAAGAGAAACAGGAAATCTATCCGTACCATTACACCTAAGAAATTCACCAACAAAACTTATGAAAGAACTAGGTTATGGATCAGATTATATTTACTCACACGATAATCCTAATTCAGAACAAGAATTTATGCCAGAAGAAATTAGTGGAAATACATTCTATAATCCAGGAAATAATACAAAAGAAAAATCGTTTAGAGATCAACTAAAATTAATCTGGAAGGGTAAGTATAAATATTAACTATCTTTGCAATTATGAGGAAACTACTTTATATTATTATTTGCTCCACACTACTCTACTCATGCAAACATGAATTAGAGTCTCCAACTTGGGAAACAGAGATGATAGTTCCTATTGCTCATGCCAAGATGAATATTTCAGATATGATTACAGAAGTTGATTCATCTAATATTAGTAGCAATATTGATTCAGACAGTTTAGTTTCTCTTATTTTTAGTCAGGAAATAATGGATATGAATTTTGACACCTTAGTGAAAATTGATGCTATTACTGATGAACAGACACACACATTAGATTCTGCTAGTTTTGCTGATGTAGTTATTGCTGATACTGCAACTATTGGTGAATCAATTAACGAAATACCTCTTGGAACAATACTTCTGCCTAATGGAAGTACAAATAGCATTCCTGCAATACCAAACATTGCTAATGAAGATACAATTAATATTGATGCGAGTGAATATTTTGAAACAATGACTTTACATGAAGGCACCTTAACTGTTGAATTAAATAATGGTTACCCAACAGATATCTCAAATATTTCTTTATCATTGATTAATGCTACAAATCAGAGTACAATTGCCTCTTTTTCTTTTCCAGTGGTTCCTTCAGGAAGTATTATCTCCGAAAGTGTATCTATTGCAGGGCAAACAATAGATGATAACATTTTTGCTATATTACATAATATGGATATTAATGCAAGTAATGGACCAGTCTTAATAGACTACTCAGATGCAATTATTACAACTATAACTATATCAGATATTGGAATTACAGAAGCAACAGCTATATTTCCAGAGCAACAATTAACTGAAACTCTTAAGGAGCATACTTTTGACATAGGAGGTGTTCAGATAAATGAAATTGGAATAAAAGAAGGAACTGTAACTGTAAATGTGCTAAGTACATTGCCAAATGGCAAAATGATTTACAATATACCATCTTTAAAAAAGAATGGAGTTCCTTTTACTAGTGGAGATATGATTATTCCTGAAGCAACAAATACAGATCTAACTTCTTTTGCGTTTAATTTTGAAGGTTATGTATTAGATCTTACTGGTCAAGAAAATCGTTTAGGTGGAGATACAGTAAATACTATCTATACGGAATCTTATACTTTCATTGATTATACGGGTACATTAGAAACTATTAATAATACAGATAGTTTCTATTCATATATTGAATTCGACCTTACTCCAGAGTATGCTATTGGATATCTTGGACAAGATGTAATAGAATTTGGCCCTGATCAACAAGAAATAAATATTTTTGACAAAATATCGGGAGGCACACTAAGTTTAGAACAAGCAAATTTATCCTTATTAATAGAGAATTTTATTGGTGCTGATGCAGATCTAGTATTAAATGATTTTAACACATCAAATACTATTACAGGAGAAACGGCTAGCGCTAATGCTAGTATAATAGGGAATGTGTATAATATAAATCGAGCTACCTTAACAGAAGGTAGCCTGCCAATAAATCCAACAAAAACAGAAATCATATTAAATGCAAAAGAAATGATGGAGATATTTCCTAACCATATTAATATACATTCGAACCTTTATTTAAACCCAAATGGTGAACAAAGCACCTCAGATTTTTTATATCCTGAATTTCCAATAAAAGCTTCATTAAGTTTAGATGTACCACTTAGTTTTATTGCAAATAACTTAATCTTTACAGAAACTATGAATGCAGACTTAAGTTCAGATGATGAATTAGAGGTTGATGAATTATACATAACAATTAAAAATGGTTTTCCTTTAAACTCTATAATTGATGTTGTCTTGCTAGATGAATATAATAATATATTAGATACATTAATTGATAATAAAGAAATTATCTCTGGGAATACAAATTCTGAGAACAGAGTAATCTCTCCATCAGAAACTATAATAACTATTACAAATACAAGTTATAATGATGTGAGAAAAATAAAAATAATCTCTAATTTCTCCACTGCTTCATTAACTGAACATATAAATATTTATAGTTCTTATACTTTAGATGTTACTCTTTCTGCAAAATTTAGAAAAATATTAGGAGAATAAAATGAAGAGAAAAATATTCTATATATTATTTAGTTTACCATTTATTTCATTTGCACAAGAAACAGATACAAATCATCATAATATTACAATGAACAACTATTTTACTATAGAATCAGATGATTTGAATACAAGCTTTTTAAACACCATGTTGTTTGGTGGGTTTATTACTGATGAGATGAAAGATACCTGGATAAATAATGGAGATGATAACAACAGATTAAATGCAGAATTAACAAATAGTATTGAATATAAATATTCAACAGATAAATTAAATTCCTACTATTTTCAATTATCTGATGTGAACCTTATAAATTCTTCTTTTAAAGATGATTTATTAAAACTTGCTTTTCATGGAAATTACGATTATCAAGAAGAAATCCTTGATTTTTCTAATACTGTAATAAGAGCAGATAGATATCAGCAATATAAATTCGGATATAATCACCCTATTTATATAAAAGGATATTCTGGGCAAATTAACACTGCTCTCTCCTATTTAAATGGAAACCATCATGCACAAATCAACATAAAAGAAGCAACCTTATATACCTCTGGAATGGGGACTTCTCTTGATTTAAATTATGATATAAACGCTATGATGACTGACACTTCTAATATATCTGTTTTTGCAGGAAACGGAAATGGTGTTGCTATGGATTTTTCTATATGTCTTGATAAAGTAAAAGAGGGATATGCACTTGCAATTAGAGATTTAGGATATATAAATTGGAATAAAAACTCTATCGTTGCAAATACGGATAGTAGTTTTACTTTTATGGGAGTTGAAATAGAAGATTTTAATAACCTGCCAGAATTTAACGATTCTATTATGGATATTTCATTTAATAATAACAAAACAAAATTTCGTTCTTTTATTCCGGCAAGAATTACATTAAGTTACAATAGAATTTTGGATCATAAATATTTTAAAACACTATTAGTTACATCTCATAGCAGATGGCAACCATATGAATTGAAAGGAGGTATTAATTGGGATTTATTCAATAGAGGGTTTTCAGAATCTGGGTACAACACTAATCTGGATGTTAGGACAAATATTGACTTAACTTATCTATACTCTACTGTAGGTTTTAGTGTTGGTGGTTTCACAGATCAAACTAAGATATACTTTTCTTTATCAGATAAAAAAGGAATATTTTCTATTGGAACTTATCATCTAAACGAACTATTTAAAGAGGACAAAACATCAATGAGTGGATACATTAAACTTTCAACAAGATTTTAAAAATATGTTATCAAAAATAAATAATTTACAACATCAAAGAAGTGGAAACTTTTTCCTTATTGCAGGACCATGTGTTATTGAAAGTGAAAAAACAGCAATGGAAATTGCAGAGGAGATACTCAACATCTGCAACAAATTAGAAATACCTTTTATTTTTAAAGGATCTTACCGAAAAGCAAACCGTAGCAGAATAGATTCCTTTACAGGAATTGGAGATATGGAAGCTCTTTCCATACTAAAAAAAGTTGGGGAGAAGTTTAATATTCCTACTTTAACTGATATACATTCAGAAGAAGAAGCCTCTATTGCAGCGCAATATGTAGATGTATTACAAATTCCTGCTTTCCTTTGCCGGCAAACAGATTTGTTAGTTGCAGCTGCTAAAACAGGAAAAGTAATCAATATAAAAAAGGGTCAATTCCTCTCTCCTAAAAGTATGGAACATGCAGTAACTAAAGTAAAAGAAAGTGGAAATAACACCATAATGATAACCGATAGAGGAACAATGTTTGGATATCAGGATATAGTAGTAGATTTCAGAGGAATTCCTACTATGAAACAATTTGGAGTGCCGGTAGTAATGGATATCACACATTCCTTACAACAACCCAATCAAGATAGTGGAATAACAGGAGGTAATCCGGAAATGATAGAAACTATATCAAAAGCAGCTATTGCAACAGGAGTAGATGGTATCTTTTTGGAAACACACCCTAATCCTTCTAAAGCAAAATCTGATGGAGCAAATATGATAGTCTTAAATAAAGTGGAAGATTTACTTACTAAATTAGTAAGAATCAGAAAGGTTATTTAGTTTTATTTATCTCAAAACTTAAGATAACGAACTTTGACACAATCGTGTTTATCTTATCATTTAGATTCCATTAAACTCGTATGAGAGATAGATCCTTCAACCATCTTTCAAGATTACAAATACATTAATAAGATAAACATTATCTAAGAAATTACATCACCATAAAGGTCGTAATGGTCGGCTTTAGTGATTTTAATATTTACAAAATCTCCTAGTCGCACATAAAAATCTTTAGCATTTACAATTACTTCATTATCTACATCTGGAGAATCGAATTCTGTTCTACCAATAAAATAATCTCCTTCTTTTCTGTCAAAAATAACTTTGAATGTTTCTCCTATTCTATTTTGATTTAACTCATAGGAAATAGAAGATTGAAGATCCATAACTTCTTCTGCTCTTTGGTGTTTTACT
>ENA-ORDR01000620-ORDR01000620.1-marine-metagenome-genome-assembly--contig:-NODE-620-length-17915-cov-4.123444_pt1 | contig 17915 bp, 17 predicted proteins | sample MGYA00240993_ERZ508538 | MGnify/ENA primary metagenome ERZ508538 (study PRJEB26207, sample SAMN05421999) | marine metagenome | isolation source: Monterey Bay, California, USA | place: USA:Monterey Bay... | reverse complement strand
TATAATTGAAGCAATGGCAAAAGCTGTTAAAGATTTCCCTATGATAAATGTTTCTGTTGATGGAACAAATATCCACATTCATAAAAATGTAAATATTGGTATGGCTGCTGCTTTACCTGATGGAAATTTAATTGTTCCTGTTATTAAAGAAACTCAGAACAAAAACCTAATTGGTATTACTAAATCTGTAAACGATTTAGCAGTAAGAGCTAGAGGGGGAGAGTTAAAGCCAGACGATATACAAGGTGGTACAATCACTATGACAAATGTTGGTACTTTCGGAAACCTTATGGGTACTCCTATTATAAACCAACCTCAAGTAGCTATTATGGCTTGTGGTGTTATTAAAAAGAAACCTGTAGTATTAGAAACTTCTGAAGGTGATGTAATAGCAATTCGTCATATGATGTTCCTTTCTTTATCATACGACCATAGAGTTGTTGATGGGGCACTTGGAGGTCAGTTTGTAAGTAAAGTAAAAGAACACTTAGAAAACTTTGACACAACTCAAACAGTTTAATAAATATAAATAAAACTATCTTTTATTAGGACTCTGTATTTCAGAGTCCTTTTTTTATTAAATTTTCTGATAAAAAAATCCTCACCAAATGGTAAGGATTTAATTTTTAATATTTATTTAATCTTAAGCGGTTACTCCAATTTTCTCTGCCATTAATTTTCCTATCTCAGCAGGAGATTCAGCAACCGTAATTCCACATTCTCTCATAATTGCCATTTTCGCTTCAGCAGTATCTTCAGCACCACCAACAATTGCTCCAGCATGTCCCATTGTTCTACCCTCAGGTGCAGTTTGTCCAGCAATAAATCCTACAACAGCTTTAGTTCCATTGTCTTTTATCCATCTAGCAGCATCTGCTTCTAACTGACCTCCAATTTCACCAATCATAATTATTCCATCAGTTTCAGGGTCATTCATAAACATCATTACAGCTTCTTTTGTTGTAGTTCCGATAATCGGGTCACCTCCAATACCAATTGCAGTAGATATTCCCATACCCGCTTTTACAACTTGGTCTGCAGCTTCATAAGTTAAAGTACCTGATTTTGAAACTACACCAATTCTACCTTTCTTGAAAACAAATCCTGGCATAATACCACATTTTGCTTCTTCAGGAGTTATAACACCTGGACAGTTAGGACCAACTAAAGTACAATCTTTATCAGATAAATATTCCTTTACAGTAATCATATCTTTTGTAGGAATCCCTTCAGTAATACAAATAATTACTTTTATTCCTGCTTCAGCAGCTTCCATAATTGCATCTGCAGCAAATGCTGGAGGAACAAAAATTAATGATGTATTAGCAACTGCTTGTTCAACCGCTTGTTCAACAGTATTAAAAACTGGTCTATCCAAATGTAACTGACCTCCTTTTCCTGGAGTAACACCTCCAACAATATTAGTTCCGTACTCAATCATTTGCTCTGCATGAAAAGTTCCTTCAGAGCCAGTAAATCCTTGGATAATTACTCTCGAATCTTTATTTACTAATACACTCATTTTTTGTTATTTTTTTATTTGGTTTGCAAAACTACTACAAAATAGTATTTTACAAAGGATTTTGAATACTTTTGCAAGATGAATTATTTTAATCCGGAAGATACTATATGTGCTATTAGCACTGGAGGTGGTATGTCTGCTATTGCTGTGATACGAATTTCAGGTAGAAAATCAATAGAAATTGTAAACTCAATTTTTAGTAAAAATATATATGAAAAAAAATCTCACACAATACATTTCGGAAATATAATAAATAATAATGAAATTATTGATGAAGTTTTAATAAGTATTTTCAAAAAAAAATCATCTTTTACTGGAGAAGAAAGTGTAGAAATTTCATGTCATGGATCCGTTTACATACAAAATAAAATAGTTCAGTTATTATTAGAAAGAGGTTGCAGAACAGCTACTGCTGGTGAGTTTACAATGCGTGCTTTTAAAAATGGAAAAATGGACCTTTCTCAAGCAGAATCAGTTTCCGATTTAATTGAAAGTGAAACTAAATCAGCACATAAAACTGCAATGCACCAACTAAAAGGTAGATTTTCTGAAGAATTGAAAAAGCTAAGAAGTAAACTAATTGATTTTGCTTCTTTAATTGAACTTGAGTTAGACTTCTCGGAAGAAGATGTAGAATTTGCTGATAGAAAACAATTCCAAAATTTATTATCTGAAATAAAAGAAAAAACAGAAAAATTAATCCATTCTTTTAAATTAGGGAATGTAATTAAAAACGGGATTCCTGTAGCTATCTTAGGAGCTCCGAATGTAGGGAAATCAACTTTATTAAATTGTTTGATAAATGAGGACAAAGCAATTGTTTCGGATATTGCAGGAACTACCAGGGACGCTATTGAAGACAACCTCATTATTAAAGGATTTAATTTTCGTTTTATAGATACTGCAGGAATCAGAGATACAACTGATACAATTGAAAATTTGGGAATTAAGAAGTCCTATGATAAAGCAAAATCAGCTGAAATAATATTATTTTTAATAGATGAAACACAGGATATAAAAAAGCAAATATCTGCACTTAAAAAAGTAGAAAGTCTACATAAAAATAAAGTATTAGTGATTGCAAATAAAAAAGATATTTCCAAACAAAATATTGACATCAATAACTCCATAAGTATTTCAGCAAAGAAAGGAGAAGGAATAGACATACTTAAAAATAGTCTCTTAGATTTTATCAAATCATACCAGATAAATGACAATGAAAGTATTGTTACAAATTTGCGTCATTTTGATCAACTTTCTTTAACTCTTCATGAAATAAATACAATAATTGAAGGTCTAAAAAGTGGTTTAACTGGAGACTTTCTAGCTATTAATATCCGACAAGCACTCTTTCATTTAGGAAGTATTACTGGTGAAGTAACTACTGACACAATTCTAGGGAATATCTTTGGAAAATTCTGTATCGGAAAATAGTAGGTGAAATACTAACAATCAATAACATAATAATTTAGACTTATCCATATCACTTATCTCTATAGAGCATTCATAACATTTTATTATAACCATTGGTTTAATTTTGAATTTTTCTTAAGAAAACTACTGATTTATTTAATTAAATTGAATTATCTTTGTAGCAAGAAAAAAGAGAATTCAGAAGCGATATTTCATCAGAAAAATTATCAATTATAATGATGGGTGGAATTAGAAAAATATTTTGGAGTGTAAACTCTCAGGATTTAAGACAGATTTAAAATTAGAAGGAGAGAAAATTTGGGAAACATTAGAGATATTATTTAAAAAATAAACACATGAACATCAGAAAAACACTAATTATTGTAGTAAGTATTATCATCTTACTTTTATTCGGATTGGTTTCTTCAATCAGCTATAATGCAGGAATGAGTTATGGAGAACAGAATGCGGAATCAATCAGAGAATCAAGGATTACCGATTCTATTTCTCATGAAAAAACATTAAAAATAGTAAGCGTACAAATCGCAAATAATAGCAATCAGAACTCAGAAATTAAAAGTTCTGGAAGAGTTGTTTCGTTAAATAACATCACTATTTCATCTGAAACAAGCGGAAAATTAGAAGGGAATTTTTCTATTAAAAAAGGGGTTAAATTCAGAAAAGGAAATGTTCTTTTTAAAGTGAAAAATACCGATATGTATTTACTTTTAAAAGCCAAGAAGAGTAAATTCATGAATTTATTATCATCTAATTTAGCAGAATTAAAACTTGATTTTTCTGATGAATATAAAAAATGGGATGATTTTTTTAACTCACTTTCTTTAGATAGGACAATTGGAAATTTACCTGAAACAAATAGTTCAAAAGAAAAGAATTTTATCATTTCTAGAGGAATTATGTCCGAATATCTTTCCGTAAAATCTGATGAGGAAAAACTAAGAAAATACACTGTAAGAGCACCATTTGATGGAGTTATTTCAAAATCTTATACCGATATTGGTGCAAATGTAAATATGGGGTCTCCTGTTATTGATGTAATCCGAGATGGAAAAAAGGAAGTTGAATTAACAATAAATACTTCAGAAAATGAATTTATAAAAATTGGATCGGAAGTTTTACTTACTGACGGAACAAATACTTTTGTTGGGAAAATAACACGAAAAGGAAATTTTGTAAATGAAAAAACCCAGAACATATCAGTTTTTACAGAAATATCTTCAGATACTGAGATGATTTATAGTGGTATGTATTTAGAAGGAACTATCTCATCAAACATTACAAACAATGTTTGTAAAATACCTAGAAGGTCCATTTTTTCTGAAAACAATATTTATGTTGTAAATTCTGAAAGTAAACTAGAAATTATGTCAGTAGAAATTATATCCTATCAAGGAAGTAATGTTTTAGTTAGAGGAATTAACAATAATACAATGGTAGTAAATGAGCCATTAATTGATGTTACAGAAGGTATAATTGTAAAACCAATTTCAAAGTAAATGAAAAAATTAATTGCTTACTTTATAAAGTATCCGATATATGCAAATGCTGTAATTATTATTACTGCAATTGCAGGTATTTTGAGCTTAATGATGATGCCAAAATCATTTTTTCCTGAGTTACCTCCAAATAAAATATATGTAAATGTATCTTATCCTGGAGCATCTCCACAAGAAATTGAAGAAGGAATAACAACCAGAATTGAGGAATCATTAAATGGAATTGAAGGAATTGAGGAGTTAAATTCTGCTTCATCCGAAAATATTTCAAGAGTTACTGTTGAAGTATATGAAGGTTTTGATATTGATGAAGTACTTACTGATGTAAAAAATTCAGTTGATGCCATTTATTCTTTTCCGGAAGGAGCCGAAAAACCAACTGTACAAAAACAAAAAAGTAGAGGTATGGGAGGCATGGGTAATATGGTTGGTTTTTATGCACTTACCGGACCTAATGACCTATGGATTCTAAAAGAAAAGTCAGATAAAATTGAACAAGATCTTCTGAATGATGATGAAATAAGTCAGATTCAGGTAATGGGTTATGCACCTATTATTATTTCTGTAGAAATTGATGAAAATCAATTATTAAGAAACCAGATAACATTTGATGTTGTCTCATCAGCAATAAAAAGAAGTAATATTGATATTTCTGGAGGAAGTATTAAAACTCTGAAAGATGAAATAATCATTAGGTCAAACAATAAAAAAACAACTGCAGAAGGAATTGAAGAAATAGTTGTTTTTGCTGATATTAATGGAGATATTATTAGGATAAAAGATATTGCAAAAGTAGAATTAGAGTTTTCTGACATCCCAATGATTTCTTATGTAAATGGAGAAAGATCTATCAGTTTTTTAATTAAAAAGACACCTGAAGAAGATATTAAAAAAATAGCTTCCTCTATGGAAAGTTTTATTAAAAAATTTAATAAAGAAAATCCTGGATTTGAAATAGTTACAATTTTTCAATTTGCAGACATGTTAGATCAAAGAATTGAAACTTTAAGTGAGAATCTAATGATAGGACTTCTATTAGTATTAGTAATCTTAGGATTATTTCTTTCGGTTAGACTAGCTTCATGGGTAGCTTTTGGAATACCATTTTCATTTATTGGAATGATATCGATTGGACTAATATACGGTATGACAATCAACATGATTTCATTATTTGGTATGATTTTAGTTGTTGGTATTTTAGTAGATGACGGAATTGTAATTGCAGAAAATATTTATAGTCATTTCGAAAGAGGGAAAACTCCTATGAAAGCTGCACTTGACGGAACAATGGAAGTAGTTACTCCTGTTTTAACTTCCGTACTTACAACTGTATTTGCTTTCTCTACCCTACTATTTGTAGGAGGACAAATGGAAATAATGCAAGAAATGGCATTTAGTGTAATTACAGTTCTACTTTTTTCACTAATTGAAGCCTTCTTAATTCTACCCGCACATCTTTCAAATAAAAAAGCACTAGTAAGGAGAAAATCCTCCAATAATAGATTCTCATTGGCAATAATAGTATCTATCCTATTTGGTTTAATTATTTACAATCTTTTTGATTTTACAAAAGTCAAATTTATATTATCTACTATAATAATATTCTTTCTAATTCTAAAATGGGAAGACATCAAGGATAAGATAGAACCTATAATTGAATCAACTAAAAAGTGGTATTCTAATATTAATGAAAGATTTGTTAAAAATTATAGAATTCATGTATGGACTCCATTAGTATTTATATTCATAGTTTCTAGTCTATTACTTAGTGGTACAATCAGATGGACATTCTTTCCTTCCATTCCTTTTAATGAGGTAAAACTAGAGTTTTCCTACAAACCTGGAGAAAGAGAATTCAGAACAGAGAACTTTTTATGGTATTGTGATTCTATCATTCATGATTATCATCAGGAACTGATTCAGGAATATAACGACACATTATTTAACGATATATCACTTAACATTGGTTTTACAGAAAATCTGGGAGTTTCAGGGTCTCATGTTGGTTCTCTCAGGTTAGAAATAAAGGAAAATGATTTCATCTCAACAATTGATATTTCAAATGAAATTCAGAGAAGAATTAGTCCTGACTCATTAGCAATTATGGAGAAGATTTCCGTTGGAGGATTTCAACAATTTGGAAAGGCGGTTTCCATATCATTACAATCAGAAAACGACCATCAATTAAAAGAAGCATCTATTTGGCTTAAAGAGAGAATCTATAAGATACCTATGGTAAAAGAAGTAATGGATAATGGAGGAGTAGGGAATCGAGAAATTCACTTATCATTAAAAGAGAAGGCTTATGCTTTAGGGGTAAATGAAGTAACTATCTTAAAACAAATTAGACAAGGATTTTTTGGTGAAGAAGTACAAAGGCTTATTATCGGAAGAGATGAAGTAAAAATATGGCTTAGATATCCTGAAAGAAACAGAAATAGTATTGAGGATTTAAATAAAGTAAAAATTAAAACACAAAGCGGATCCTTAATTCCTTTAGAAGAACTTGCGAATTATGAATATAAAAGAGGTAGAGTAAAGATAAATCATATAAATGGAGCAAAAGAAATAAGAGTTGATGCAAATTTATATAATGCAGAATTCTCTGGGGATGTAAACGAACAAATTAAAAGAGAATATTTGGGAGTTCTGAAAAATAACTTCCCTGAAGTTAGTTATAAAATAATGGGGCAAGCAGAAGAAGCTGCAGATAGCGGTAAAAGACTTGGAATTGCATTTTTAATCAGTATCATATTAATTATAATAACAATATCTCTTAATTTTAAATCATTCTATCAAGCAAGACTTATTTTGATGGTAGTTCCTATTGGTGTATTTTCTGCTATTTTGGGGCATGGAATTGTAGGAAAACCTTTTTCAATTATGAGTGTTTGGGGTGTTGTTGCTCTTATTGGTATTTTAGTAAATGATGCAGTTGTAATGCTAGACAAATACAACAGAAACTTAAAGGAAGGAATGAGTATGGAAGATGCTGTAATTGGAGCAGGAAAAAGTAGATTTAGAGCAATTATACTAACAACAATTACAACATTTGTAGGTTTATTCCCTTTAATTTTAGAAAGAAGTTTCCAAGCTCAATTCTTAATCCCTATGGCAATTTCAGTAGCATTTGGTGTATTATTCGGAACAATTATACTTTTACTTTATTTCCCTTCTCTAATAATGTATTTTAATGATATCAGAAGAGCAAGATGGTGGCTTTGGAATGGAGGAAAAACTCCACCTACAAAAATGGAAGTAGAACCTTACACAAAACTTAAAAACAGAAAATTAGAAATAGAAAACTAATGAACAAAATATTAATTTACATTTTACTTTTACTGCCTACAATTATTTTTTCTCAAGAAAATTTATCGTTAGAAAATGCAATAAAAATTGGATTAAAACAAAACTTTGACATACAGATAAACAAAAGAAATCTGGAAATCAGCAAACTAAACAACAATCCAGGAAAAGCAGGAGCTCTACCAAAAATCAACCTCTCTGCAAAAAAAGAAGAAGCGGTTTCTGATCAATCAAACAACCCAACATCATTTATTCAGGAAATACTAAAATCAGAATCAATTAATGCAACTGCAAACTTAAGCTGGACTTTATTAAACGGTTATGGGATAAAAGCATCCAAAGAAAAATTAAATCAATTAGAATACTTAAGTAACGGAAACCTAACTCTTACTTTAGAAAATACAACACAAGCTATTATTCTTTCTTACTATAATTGTATTTTACAAAAAGATAGATTAAATTTATTACAGAATGTTGTTAATTTATCCAGAGAAAGATTAATTTATCAGAAAACAAAATATGATATAGGGGTTAGTAGTAAAATAGAATTTCTACAAGTTGAAAACACTTTATTAACAGATAGTTCCAACTTACTTACACAAAAAGTAAATTATAATAATTCATTAAAAAACCTAAATCTGGTTTTGGGAGTTGAATTAGATTCTGAGTGGAATTTAACTGATGAAATGAGTACAAAAACACAAATTTTCAATTTAAAAGATTTACAATCGGAAACTTTCAGGAATAATACAAACATAAATAACCAGTGTATAAATAATGAAATAATCCGACAAGATATTATCCTAGCAAAATCAGCTTACTACCCTATCGTTTCTTTTAACTCGGGAGCTTCTTATAATGAAAGCACTTATGATGTTGGAGATTCAGGATATGAAGGCAGTAATACTGGAGAAACTTTAAATTATTATGCTAATTTATCTATAAATTTTCGACTTTATGATGGAGGGAACTATAAAACACTTTTACAAGAATCTGAAATAAGAGACCTTATCAATGATTTAAATATAGAAAAGAAACATAGAGAAATAAAAAATCAGTTGTCCATAAATTATGAGAAATATAATAGTAACATTATTATCTATAATTTAAGAAAAAAGGCATTTGATATTGCACAGATAAATTATCAGTTAGCTAACGATAAAAACAATAGAGGAAATATAAATTCTTTTGATTTAAGAGATATTGAAATAGCATATTTAAATTCAGGAATTAGTTATTTACAATCTGTTTATAATCTGAATGAAAGTTATCTGAATTTAGTAAAAATAACAGGTGGAATTCTTGAAGCTACTGAGTAGATAGAAAGTTTTCATCAAAATCAGTTAGGATAATTCTAATATTTTTATTCTCTGATTTTTTGATAATTCTGCTCTTGTCACTTTCCTTACTCATTTTATTTACCCAACAATAAAAGTTATAATTTGGGAATTTCTTGGTGTAGAAATGTAGAGAATTAAAATTACACGAAATTGCATCTGGTTGGTACTTTAGTAAATTCATTCTTACATGAAATAAATTAGTAAGAGAACCAAAGAAATGATAGTTTGGAACCCAATAACTTACTGAAAACCCATTTATTTGAAAATAGTTTAGAAGATCCATGTTTTTTGATTCTACAAATACTCTTTCTTTAAGATTTTTATTTTTACAAATTTCCTTCAGTTTTTTATAACTCTGCTTAAAATTCTTCTCATCTAAATTCTTAAAATCAATCCAGAAACATTTATCTTCACCAAAATAGTTAAAATATTCAGACAAAGTAAATTTACTTTCATCTCCATAGTATTTTACTTCAAAAACATTTATCTCAGAATTATAAAAAACATCAACTTCAAATCCTTTAAACTCATTTATTTGCAACGAATCAGAAACAGGATCTAAAAATCTGTGTTTCCATAGTTTTTCATGATTAAAATAAAATGGTTTTGTATAAACGAAAGAAAAAGGAACAAAATAGAATATTGCATAAACTACAATAAAAGAAACAACTATTTTCTGAAGAAATTTTATCATTATAATGAATTAAAGACATCTATAATATTAGGATAAGAATTATTCAAATTATCCTCAACTTCTTTTTCTGAACACCATTTTACATCCGTAATTCCTTCTTCTGTTTGGGGAGTTAGTTTCTGTTCAGATTTTGTTGTCATTAAAAACCAATAAGTATTTTTTAAAATATCTGATTCATTTAGATTATAAGTATGATAAGTTTTTGATAATTCAGATTCTATTTCTAAGCCAGAAACTCCACATTCTTCTTCTACCTCTCTAATTGCGCACTCTTCTACAGACTCTCCTATTTCTAGTTTTCCTTTTGGTAAATCCCACTTTCCATTTCTGAAAATCATCAGTATATTCCCATCCTTATTAAACACTAAACCACCAGATGCTTCAACCATAATAAACTTAGAACAAAAATCTTTCCAATTTTCTTCTACAATTTTTACCTCATTATTAATGTAAACTTTATATTTTTGCATCATGATATATGATATTGATATTGCTAAACAAGTTGCTAAATCCTTATTGCAAATTAACGCAATTATTTTACAACCAAACAATCCTTTTAAATGGGCATCCGGATGGAACTCTCCTATCTACTGTGATAACAGAAAAACTTTATCCTACCATAAAATAAGAACATTTATAAGAACATCTTTATCTTCAGCTATAAACAACCACTATAAAGGAGCAAATGTAATTGCTGGAGTAGCAACTGCAGGTATTCCTCACGGAGCATTAGTAGCTGAAGAATTAGGATTACCTTTTATTTATGTCAGATCAAAAGCAAAGGAACATGGCAGACAGAATATGATTGAAGGTCATTGTGAAAAGGGGCAAACCGTAGTGCTTGTAGAAGATTTGATAAGTAGCGGAAAAAGTAGCCTTGAAGCTGTAAATGCACTTAGAGAAGCAGGTATGAATGTAAAAGGATTAGTATCCATCTTTTCTTATGGTTTTGATGCAGCAAAAGAAAACTTCAAAAATGCAGACTGTGATTATGTTTCCTTGTCAGATTACGACAATATGTTACCTGAAGCTCTTAACACAAAATATATTACAGAAAGCGAATTACCTTTATTAAAAGAATGGAGGAAAGATCCTTCTGTCTGGAAAAAATAAAAATTTATGGCAACATTTAGCGGACCTGAAGTGGTAGTTTCAAACTTAAGTGCAGAAGAACTTTATAATAAACTATCAGATTTAAATAACTTAAAAGAAATAATGCCTTCTTCAATTGAAAGTTTTGAATCTGAAAAAGAAAGTTGTAAAATAAAAATGAATGGAATGCCAGAATTAGTCCTAATTCTTTCAGAAAAAACACCTTTTTCAAAAATTAGTTTATCAGCTGAAGACTCCCCTATTTCTTTTTCTTTAAATTGTTTTATTACAGATTGTGGAGAGAAATGCCAAGCAAAACTTGAAGTAGATGCAGAACTAAATATGATGATGAAGATGATGGTTGAAAAACCAATTACTAATTTTCTGAATATATTGTCAGAGAAATTAAGTCATATTTAAGATAGGAATTTTACTTCTTTCAAATCAAAAGATTGAATTACATTTTCTAATTCAATTAATAGTTTACCACCAGAATCTACAGATTTAATTATTCCATTTTGTTTTACATTGTTTATTAAAAAACCCGAAACTTTATCTCTCAGATATAATTTAGAAAGATAGTCTTCTTTGTTTCTTTCAGATGAGTTTTGCAACCTATTTTCAATCTTCCTTAAGAATTTTTCCATTACACCTTCAATTTTATTTACTTTATTAGTTTCATTAAAAATTGAGGTTGCTTTTCTTTCAAAATCAGGGAATTTTATCTGATTTACATTTATCCCCGCTCCTATTATTGAAAAAAAAATGTCTTTTCTTTTTATCTTATTTTCAATTAATATACCGCATACTTTTCTTTTTCTTATCAGAATATCATTTGGCCATTTTATTGATAAATTTGAAATATTAAAATCCTCTAATAAATCAATTAAGGACAAAGAAGTAATAATATTTAGATTAAATATTTCTGATAGGTTAATTGAAGAATTTAAAGCTATACTAATTAATAGATTTTTTCCTTTCTCAGAATCCCAAATATTAGGAGGATATCCTCTTCCATTTGTTTGAAAATCTGTCGTAAAAACTACAGGCAAATCAACTTTATTATTTTCTACATATTTTTTTGCACATAAATTTGTAGATTCTACATCTTTAAAATGTATTATTTTATTGTCTAATTCTAGCTTCATAAATTTATAGCAAATATCGGTACAAATTCTTACTTTTGCAGTCGCAAATTAAAAAATATATATGATCAAAAAAAAGATTGATGAATCGAATATTCTTTTAGAAACAATTATTGAAGGAATGAAAGATGTAAAAGGAATTAATATTACAATTCTAGATTTAAGTAAAATTGAAACAGCTGTTTGTAAATATTTTGTAATTTGTAGCGGTACTTCTAACACTCATGTTTCTTCTGTAGCTGAAAGTGTAAGAAAACATACATCAAAAGAAATTGGTGAAAAACCTTGGCATACAGAAGGTAAAAACATTTCTGAATGGGTATTATTAGATTATTGTAATATTGTAGTTCATGTTTTTCAGGAACAAACAAGAGAATTTTACAGATTAGAAGATTTATGGGGTGATGCCGAAATACGAACAATTGAAAATTAATTAAATGCAACAAAAAAGAACACCAAACAAAAAATCTCCACAAAATAATCCTCCCTTTGGAGGAGGTTTTAAAATTTATTGGATATACGGACTTATAGCTCTAATTTTTTTAGGATTACAATTTACATCCGTTAACCCTGGAGAAGAAATTGATCAATCTGAATTTCTGACTAAATTAAGTAATAATGAAATTAAATCAGTAACATTTGTAAGGAATACTGGAATAGCGGAAATTGAAGTTAAGGATAAATCAGAAAGACCTCCTCACTATTATTTTAGTTATGGAGATTTACAATATCTAAACACTAAAATGGATGAGATAGAACTAGATGGTTCAGACCCTGTAAATAGGAAATACCGTGATGAAAACCAGATGTTTGGAGAAATTTTAAGTTGGATATTACCATTAATTATTTTTATTGGAATTTGGTTTTTTATCATGAAAAGAATGAGTGGAGGAGCTGGAGGTGGTGGTAGCCAGATTTTTAATATCGGAAAATCAAAAGCCAAGCTTATTGGAAAAGAGGATGTTTCTGTAACTTTTAATGATGTTGCTGGATTAGAAGGTGCAAAAGAAGAAATTACTGAAATAGTTGACTTCTTAAAATCCCCAGAAAAATATACAAAACTTGGTGGTAAAATACCTAGAGGAGCAATGTTAATTGGACCTCCTGGTACTGGTAAAACATTACTTGCTAAGGCAGTTGCTGGGGAAGCAAAAGTTCCTTTCTTTTCATTATCTGGTTCTGATTTTGTAGAAATGTTTGTTGGAGTTGGAGCATCAAGAGTTAGAGACCTTTTTAAACAAGCAAAAGAAAAAGCTCCTTCTATAATTTTTATTGATGAAATTGATGCTATTGGTAGAGCTAGAGGAAAAAATGCAATGACAGGTGGTAATGACGAAAGAGAAAACACTCTGAATCAGTTACTTACCGAAATGGATGGTTTTGGGACAAACACAGGTGTAATTGTAATGGCTGCTACAAACAGAGCAGACATACTTGACAAAGCACTAACAAGAGCAGGAAGATTTGACAGACAAATTTTTGTTGATTTACCTGATTTAGTAGAACGAAAAGAAATTTTTGAGGTTCATTTGAAGCCAATAAAACTTTCTGAAGAAATTGATGTGAACTTTTTAGCAAGACAAACCCCAGGTTTTAGTGGTGCTGATATTGCAAATGTATGTAATGAATCAGCTCTAATTGCTGCAAGAAAAAGAAAGAAAAAGGTTGAGAAACAAGACTTTCTTGATGCTGTAGACAGAATTATTGGTGGAATGGAAAAGAAATCAAAAATTATTTCTCCAGCAGAAAAGAAAACGATAGCATTTCATGAAGCAGGGCATGCTACTGTAAGTTGGATGCTAGAATACGCATCTCCACTTGTAAAAGTAACAATTGTACCCAGAGGAAAATCTTTAGGAGCTGCTTGGTATTTGCCTGAAGAAAGACAATTAACAACTACAGAACAAATGTTAGATGAAATTTGTGCTGCAATGGGTGGTAGAGCTGCTGAAGAATTGTTTTTTGATAAAATCTCAACAGGAGCCTTGTCTGATTTAGAGAAAGTTACAAAACAAGCATATGCTATGGTAAGTATTTACGGTTTAAGTTCTGAAGTTGGTAATATCTCTTATTACGATTCTTCAGGTCAGCAATCTGGATTTACAAAACCATATTCTGAAGAAAGAGCTCAGCTAATAGATAAAGAAGTAAGTAGAATTTTAGAAGAACAATACGCAAGAGCTAAAAAATTACTTCTAGAAAACAAAGATAAAGTTGAGAAATTAGGAGGAGCACTTTTAGAGAATGAAGTTATCTTTAAATCTGATTTAGAAACTATCTTCGGAAAAAGAGAATGGAAATCCTATGAAGAGGAGAAACTATTAGAAATGGATAAAGAGGAGAAATTGAAGAAGAAAAAGACAACAGTTAAAAAGAAAGTAACAAAAACTAAAAAGAAGAAAGAAGATGGAGAAGAACTGGTCTAAAGTTATTACTTCAACTAATCCTAATTTAATTGATTTACTTGTACTATTATTAAAAGAACAAAACATTAATTCGGTAGCAATAAACAAGAAAGATTCCTCATATACTATTTTCGGAAATATTGAATTATATGTCAATGATACTGATGTGGAAGAAGCTACTAAAATAATAAATACATACAATGAACGAAACTCTTAAAAGAGCTCTTTCTGGTGCGGTATATGTTGCTATTATGTGGTTCGGAGCTTCTTATTCTTATTCATCAAAATTTATTTTGTTTTCGATCATTACAGTAATCTCTACTTACGAAATGTGGAAACTAAGAAAAGGTAAAAAGATAACCTTCCACTATTTTTATGTTTTAGCATTGATGACTGCTTTTTTCTTAGAATCAGAAACACTTCTTTTTATATTTATCCTTACTTGGACTTTTGATACTTTTGCTTACCTTTTTGGAGTGAAATTCGGAAAACACAAAATAATGCCATCTATTTCTCCTAAAAAATCATGGGAAGGATTTGCTGGAGGATATTTCTTGACATTAATTGCAGCTTATATAACATCAAAATATTTTTCAGAAATTGATTTTCAGTTTGCAATTATAACAGCTCTAATTCTTCCATTTACAGCAACTTTAGGAGATTTTATCTCATCTCATTTTAAACGACAAGCAGGAGTAAAAGATTCTGGTAATTTTATTCCAGGACATGGAGGAATGCTAGACAGAATAGATGCATTTATGATTACAATCCCTGTACTTTATATTTTAACAATATTATTAAAATGACACTACACAAAGAAGGTTATAAAATACTAAGAAACGAAATTATAATTTTTGCTATTTTAAATTATCTGGCATATTATTATATACCTGGATATTTTGCATATTTCATTACTGCACTTAGTTCATTCTTTTTTATTATGTCGGTATATTTTTTCAGGTTACCTAACAGAAAATTAGAAAGGAAAGAGGGAGTGGTTTATTCACCATGTGATGGAAAAGTAGTTGTAATTGAAGAAATTACTGAAACTGAGTATTACAAGGATAAAAGAATGCAAGTGAGTATTTTTATGTCTCCTTTAAATGTACATAATCAATTGTATCCAATTTCTGGGCAAGTAAAATACACAAAATACCATCCAGGAAAATATTTGGTTGCTTGGCATCCTAAATCATCTATATTAAACGAAAGAAGTACTGTAGTGGTAAAGAATGAAAGAATAACGGTTCTTTTCCGACAAATTGCTGGTGCGGTAGCAAGACGAATTGTTACTTATGCTAAAAAGGGGGATATTGCTACTTCTTCAGATGAATATGGATTTATTAAATTCGGATCAAGAGTTGATGTGTTTTTACCTGTAGGAACAAAGATAAGTATAAAGATGAATGAAGTAGTAAAAGCAGGACAATCTATTATTGCTACTTATTGATATTCAATATATCTGAATATTTTGTATATTTGTCGGAATTTTAATAAACAATCAATCTAAAAAACAATGAAAAAATTATCAATCGTATTATTAGCATTCCTTTTTATAGGATTAACTAATGTAACAGCTCAAACTACAGAAAAAACTATTACTGAAGAAGTAAAAGAAGAGAAGAAGTGTTGTTCTAAATCAGAGAAATCATCTTGTTCAAAGTCAAAATCAAAATGTTCTTCTGAAGAAAAAGCTGCTTGTTCTAAAGATAAATCAAAATGCAGTAAAGGGAAAGAGAAAAAAGAATCTTGTTCTAAAACAGACAAAACTGAGAAGTCTTCATGTTCAAAGTCAAAATCAAAATGTTCTTCTAAAGAGAAATCATCTTGTTCTAAAAACAAATCTAAATGTTCTTCTGAAGAAAAAGCTGCTTGTTCTAAGGACAAATCAAAATGCAGTAAAGGAAAAGAGAAAAAAGAATGTTGTTCTAAGAAATAAAAGAACTTTTTTAATATTATTAAAGCCACTTAATTGTGGCTTTTTTTTTACACAAACAACTATGGAATTTTTACCAGAAAATATAGAAAATTATTCAGTAAATCATACTGAAAAAGAACCAAAATTATTATCCGAATTAAATAGAGAAACTTGGGCAAAAGTAATGATACCAAGAATGTTATCAGGTCATCTGCAAGGGAGAGTGCTGAGTATGTTTTCAAAGATGTTGCAGCCAAAAAACATTATTGAAATAGGGACTTACACTGGTTATTCTGCACTTTGCTTGGCAGAAGGATTACAGAAAAACGGAACTCTACATACAGTTGATGTAAATGAAGAATATACATCAGTTGCAAAAAGGTATTTTGACAAATCAGAATACAAAGAAAATATAGTTCAGCACATAGGAAATGCTATTGATTTGATTCCTAATTTCTCAGATAAATTTCAGTTAGCCTTTATAGATGCCGACAAAGAAAGTTATTCGAATTATTTTTATTTACTAATAGATAAAATGGATATTGGAGGATATATAATTGCAGATAATGTTTTATGGAGTGGAAAGGTTACAAATGATGAAAAGGATGAAGAAACTAAAGCCTTGGATCAGTACAATAAAAAGATTTTAGAAGACAAAAGAGTAGAAACGATACTTTTACCAATTAGAGATGGACTTATGATCTCGAGAAAGATTTCTGACTAATATATTATTTGGCATGTTATCATCTTAATTAAAAGTATATTTTTGCAAAATACAAAAAACAAGTGCATAAATTTGAAAATATTAAAGTAGCTTTTTCTGATAAATCTGATAAAGATTTAAATAGAGCCTACCTCCTATTCAAAACAATTAGTAGTCCATTTATTTCAAAAACATTAACTGCATTTGTAAAAGTTGCTATGTGGCTCAGATTACCAATTAATCCCATTATCAGAGCTACAGTTTACAAACATTTTTGCGGAGGAACAACAATTGAAAATAGTCAGGAAACAATTGATAAACTTTGGGAATCTAATATAGGAACAATTCTTGATTTTTCTGCAGAAGGAAAAGAATCTGAAGTAGATTTTAATAGAGCAATGAAGGAAACTATTTCTTCCATTAAAAAAGCTAAAGAAGAAAGTAGCATTCCTTTTTCTGTGTTTAAACCTACCGGACTTACAAAGTTTTCTCTGTTGGAAAAACTAAGTGAAAATAAAGATCTAAATGAAAATGAGAAAATAGAGAATCTTAATTTCAGAAATAGAATTGAAAAAATATGCAAAACAGCATCAGAAAATAAAGTTCCACTTTTTATTGATGCTGAAGAAAGTTGGATACAAAATGCAATAGATGATATTGCAAAAGAAATGATGGAGAAATACAACAAAAAAGAAGCTTGGATTTTTAACACCTTACAACTATACCGAAATGATAGAGTAGATTATCTGAATTTCTTATTAAAAGACGGGAAAGAAAAAGGTTATTTTATTGGATTAAAACTAGTCAGAGGAGCATACCACGAAAAGGAGACAGAAAGAGCAAAGGAAAAAGGATATCCT
>ENA-ORDR01000618-ORDR01000618.1-marine-metagenome-genome-assembly--contig:-NODE-618-length-17953-cov-4.341519_pt1 | contig 17953 bp, 17 predicted proteins | sample MGYA00240993_ERZ508538 | MGnify/ENA primary metagenome ERZ508538 (study PRJEB26207, sample SAMN05421999) | marine metagenome | isolation source: Monterey Bay, California, USA | place: USA:Monterey Bay... | reverse complement strand
CTTTCATTGTAATATCTAAAACTGATGATAATCTACCTCCATATTCAGCTGGCATACCACCTTTTATAATATTTATATCTTTAATTGCATCTGCATTAAATACAGAGAAGAAACCAAATAAATGAGCTGCATTATAAACGACAGCTTCATCTAATAATACTAAATTTTGATCTGGCCCACCCCCTCTTACGTATAGTCCAGCACTTCCTTCTCCACCTCCAGATATCCCTGGCAGTAATTGAGCAGCTTTTAATACATCAACTTCCCCAAGTATTGCAGGAATAGTTTTGATATTTTGGATTTTGAGTTTTACTTGACTCATGTTTGTTTTCTCTACATTCTTATCTAATCCTTCTTCTGTTATTTCAATTTCGTTTATTAGAGTTGAATTATCTTTTAATGAAATGTTTAGTCTTAAATTTTCTTCTAGATTTATTGGTTTTTCAACGGTTTTTAATCCTATAAATGAATATATAATCTTATATTCTCCTTTTGGTAGAGTAATTGAATAAAATCCATACTGATTGGAGCTAGTTCCTTGATTGGTAGATTTGTCATAAACAGATACCCCGATAAGATTCTCTCCATTAGAAGCTTCTTGTATGTAACCGCTAATGGTATAGTTTTGAGAGAAAGAAAAAAGAGTAAAAAATGAGAATAGAATTACAAGTAGATCTTTTTTATTCATTTATAGTATAATTGTTTTAATGATTCGCGAAATTAAGAATTTACTTTTTTATAGAATGATTAACGAACAAGATTTTTTATTATTTTATGATAAAAGAATATTATTATATTGATGTAATTGGAGTTATTAAATAAATTTATAAATTAGCAGAAATTAAAATTAAAAATTATGGCAAGAAATATGATGCGTTCGGGAAACCCGGCTCTGAACAAAAAAACGTTTGAGAATTTAACAAATACAAGTGGGGGAGTAATGACTCTTGATGGTGCGGTAAATAAAACAATTATTGGTCTGAGTATTTTAATATTAGCTGCTTATTATACATATACATTGCCAATTGAAAAAGCGTATAGTTTTGTGTGGCCTGGTTTTATAGGAGGTTTTATAGTTGCTATTATTACTATGTTTAAAAAGGAGTGGTCACCAGTTACGGTGCCAATTTATGCAGCACTTGAAGGTTTAGCTCTCGGTGGAATTTCGTTAATTTATGCAAATGCATTTGAGCCAGGAATTGTGCCAAAAGCAATTTTCTTAACTTTAGGAATTATGTTTGCATTGTTGTTTGCTTATAAAACAAAAATTATAAAAGCTACAGAAAACTTTAAGCTTGGAGTTTTTGCTGCTACTGCAGGAATTGGAGTGGTTTACTTGGTTAGTTTTATTATGAGTTTTTTTGGAAGTGGAGGTGGACTTGCTGTTATGGATCCTTCAAATTCTTCATTAATGAGTATAGGTTTTTCGTTATTTGTAGTAGTAATAGCTTCATTAAATTTAGTAATGGATTTTGATTTTATTGAAGAAGCTGCGGAGAATGGTGCTCCAAAATATATGGAATGGTATGGTGCATTCGGATTACTTGTAACATTGGTTTGGTTGTATCTGGAGATACTCCGATTATTAGCGAAACTTAGTAGAGATTAAATAAAAAAGGGACACGAAAGTGTCCCTTTTTTATTTAATTTTATTTCTTTTCCTGTCATGCTCCTTAAGTAACATTTTTCTTAGTCTTAAGTTTTTAGGAGTTGCTTCTACATATTCATCTGCTTGTATGTATTCCAAAGCTTCTTCTAAAGTAAAAATAATCGGTGGTGCAATTTTTACTTTATCATCATTACCAGAAGATCTCATATTCGACATCTTTTTAGTTTTGGTAACATTAATAACTAAATCATCTGCTCTTGTATTCTTTCCAATAACTTGTCCTTCATATATTGATTGGTTTGGCTCTACAAAAAACGTACCTCTTTCTTGCATGTTATTTAAAGAGTAAGGAATTGCATTTCCTTGTTCCATTGAAATTAAAGAACCATTTAACCTTCCAGGAATAGTTCCTTTGTGTGGTTGAAACTCTTTGAATCTGTGAGACATGATAGCTTCACCTGCAGTTGCGGTTAGTAAGTAATTACGTAATCCTATAATACCTCTTGATGGAATACTAAATTCTAAATGCATTAAGTCACCTTTTGGTTCCATAATTGTCATTTCACCTTTCCTGATAGTGACCGTCTCAATTGCTTTTCCACTTACATTCTCTGGAATATCGATTGTTAACTCTTCAATTGGTTCACATTTCACACCATCTATTTCTTTTATAATTACTTGTGGCTGACCAATTTGCAACTCATATCCTTCTCTTCTCATTGTTTCGATAAGCACCGAAAGGTGTAAAACACCTCTACCAAACACTCTAAATGTGTCTGCAGATTCTGTTTGCTCTACTTTAAGAGCAAGGTTTCTTTCTACTTCTTTTTCCAACCTTTCTTTTATCTGACGTGAAGTAACAAATTTACCATCTTGTCCGAAAAATGGAGAATCGTTAATGGTAAAAGTCATACTCATTGTTGGTTCATCAATCTTTATTGTTGGTAATGCTTCTGGATTTTCGAAATCGGCAATAGTATCACTAATATCAAATCCTTCAATACCAGTTATTGCGCAAATTTCTCCGGCAGTTACTTCTTGTACTTTTCTTTTCTCAAAACCATCAAATATAAATACCTCTTTGATTTTTGATTTTACTTTGCTTCCATCTCTTTTACAAAGTATTATATTCTGATTTTCTTTTACACTTCCTCTGTGTACTCTTCCAATAGCTATTCTTCCAATAAATGAGGAATAATCAAGAGAGGTAATTAATAATTGAGTTGTACCTTCATTTACTTTTGGTGATGGTATATGTTCGATAATTTTATCCATTAAATAGGTGATATCTTTCGTTGGAGTTTTCCAGTCTGCTCCCATCCACCCATTCTTACTAGATCCGTAAATTGTAGGAAAATCTAATTGTTCCTCTGTAGCGTCTAAGTTAAACATCAACTCAAAAACCATCTCGTTCACCTCTTCAGGAGTACAATTTAATTTATCTACTTTATTTACAACAACAATTGGTTTTAATCCTAATTCAAGTGCTTTCGAAAGTACAAATCTGGTTTGTGGCATTGGTCCTTCAAATGCGTCAACTAATAAAACTACACCATCCGCCATGTTTAAAACTCTTTCTACTTCACCACCAAAGTCCGAGTGACCTGGAGTGTCTAAAATATTAATTTTGTAATCTTTATAAGTTACAGATACATTCTTAGCTAAGATTGTAATTCCTCTTTCTTTTTCTAAAGGATTGGAATCCATTATTAGTTCTCCTGGTTTTTCATGTTCCGAAAACATTTCAGATGCAAGTAACATTTTGTCAACTAAGGTAGTTTTCCCATGGTCTACATGCGCAATAATAGCTATGTTTTTTAATTTCATTTATTTGGTTTTAAAAAGTTTGCAAAAGTAAACTTTATACTGAGGTAAACTACTAAAAATGTGTAAATTATATTTATTATATATTTGCTTTTATGGAACATGTAATGATTCCTCCACTTTCTGAATTATGGTATAAAGGGCTAATAGGTAGCGTCCTTATTATTGCAATACTTACCTATTTATTAAAAAACTCATCAGAAAAATTTCAGAATAATTTTATGAGACTTATGTCAGTTGTATTTGCAATTGCATGGTTTTATGCTATTATTTATGAGGTGAGTATTGATATTTGGTCTGTTAAGGATAGTTTACCCTTACATCTTTGCAGAGTTTCTTTTATAATATGTATCATTAATTTTTGGAAACCAAAACAATGGATGTTCGAATGGTGTATTTTTTTATCTATTCCTGCAGCAGTTCATGCTATGTTGACCCCCGAGCTTACAATGGGAAAAAGTAATTGGCTGTTGTTTTATTATTATTTCACACATGCTGCAATGTTGTTTGTTCCTATATTTTTATCGGTTGTAAAGAAAATGAAACCAAGAGTTAATGGGTGGAAAAACGCATTTTGGTATTTACAAATTCTTGTTGTAATAAATCTTCCTTTAAATTTTCTAATTAATTCTAATTATATGTATTTGCATCATAAACCTGGAGTTGATAACCCTTTTTTGATAGGAGATTGGCCATGGTATATTCTAGTATTGGAGTTTGTTTTCTTCCTGCATTTACTTCTAATAAAGTATATTTTTCCTCCGAAAATAATGTTAGAAGAAATAAAAAGATAACATTTGTTGTTTGTTTTTAATAAATTACTATTTTTGCCGTCCTATTTCGGGGATATAAAAAATAAAAGAAAATGAAAACAGGAATACACCCAGAAGATTACAGATTATGCGTATTTAAAGATATGTCAACAGATTATATGGTTTTAACAAAATCTTGCGCACCAACAGAAGATACAATTAAATATACAGACGGAAATGACTACCCATTAATTAAAATGGAGATTTCTTCTGACTCTCATCCTTTCTATACTGGTAAAACAAAACTTATTGATACTGCTGGTAGAATTGATAAATTCAAAAATAAATACGCGAAATTTAAAAAATAGATTTCGTTCAAATAATAAAGAAAGCCCATACTTATAGTGTGGGCTTTTTTATTTAAGTTTGTAAAATAAATTTTTTATATGAATGTAATTTTGTTTGACATAGAAAGAGAGAATTTATATCCTCTTACTTTTACTCGCCCTATTTCAGATTTTAGAGTTGGAATTGTTACGATAAAAGAAAAATGGGAATTTTATTTTTCAGATGTTTCTGTGCAAACAGAAGATTATCTTTCTGAAAAATTTCCAATAAAACGATCAAAAGAAAATCTTTGGATAAACAGTTCCGTATTGCCAAATGATGATGTGATTACTGAAATTAGTTCATTAAGAAAAGGAGAAGTTTTAGTGAAGGATGAGGTTGTTATTGCAATTAATAATCATGATTTTTTCACTGATAATTTAGATAAAATTGAGTGTAACACTTCCTTTAATAAGATAAATGATTTATGGGATATTCTTTCTTTAAATGGAGAAGAGATTAAAACAGATTTTAAACATTTAGTAATTTCAAAACATTCAGAAAATTTACTTGAAACAAATACTTGTTTCGGAGAATATCCTATTTTTATTGAAAAAGGAGCGAAAGTAAATTGTGCAATTTTAAATTCTAATGATGGGCCAATTTACATAGGAAAAAATGCAGAGGTTATGGAAGGGTCTATTATTAGGGGGCCGTTTGCTCTATGCAATAATTCAACACTTAAGATAGGTTCTAAAATTTATGGACCAGCAACATTAGGACCATATTGTAAAGTTGGAGGAGAAGTAAGTAACTCTGTATTTTTCGGTTATTCATCCAAATCTCATGAAGGTTTTTTAGGGGATTCTGTAATTGGTGAGTGGTGTAATTTAGGTGCGGATACTAATACTTCAAATCTTAAAAATAACTATGCAGAAGTAAAATTATGGAACTATAAAACAGAAAAATTTAAGAAAACAGGGAATCAGTTTTGTGGTTTAATAATGGCAGATCACTCAAAATGTGGAATAAATACTATGTTTAATACAGGTACTGTAGTTGGAGTAAGTGCTAATATTTTTGGAAGTGGATTTCCTAGAAATATTATTCCATCTTTTAGTTGGGGTGGTAATTCAGGATTTACAACATATAAAACAAATAAGGTTTTTGAAGTAGCAGAAATCGTAATGAAAAGAAGAAAAATTGAATTTACGGATGTAGATAAATCAATATTAAATAAGGTTTTCGAACTGACATCTAAGTACAGAAATTACTAATAAACTGACAATATTTCCTATTTTCTTGTTTGGCATGTTTATTGAATATTATAAATAAAAAATATACTATTTATGACTGATTTACAATATGCTATTAAATTTGACAAATTTGAGAGTGAGAAATTATGTAATTTGTTAGAATGTTCTTCTGATGAATTAGATAATATAGTTTCTTCTGCAAAGCAAACATTTGAAGAAAGTGAAACTGTTTATGACAGTATTATGAGAATCTTGCAACATGGACATAATGTAAGAGAAGCAGCTTTAATTTCTTTAATCTGTGGGAAGTATTTTGGATACAATCAAGCAGAAGAACAAATAGAAGAAGATATTAAACAAAAATTATTTGATGCGTTTAATAATAGAAGAGGAAAATAATGAAGATAAATAAAGATGAGTTCAGTTTTAATCTAAGCAATGCGTTTGATGAAGAAACAGAAATGTTTCCGTTAATGAGTAATGAGGATGAAGAGAAAATAAATAAGGAAGAAACTCCCAATATTTTACCAATACTTCCTTTAAGAAATACAGTTTTGTTTCCTGGTGTAATCATTCCAATTACAATTGGTAGAGATAGATCCATAAAACTTATAAAAGAAACTTATAAAGGAAATAAGATTATTGGTGTTCTATCTCAGAAAGATCCAGAAGTAGAAATTCCAAACAAAGAGGATTTAAATAAAGTAGGTACAGTTGCTCATATTTTAAAAATGCTCCGAATGCCGGATGGAAATATAACAGCAATTATACAAGGTAGAAAAAGATTTGAATTAGGAGAAATAGTACAAGAAGAACCTTATTTTAAAGCTAATGTAACTGAGTTGGTAGAGGCAAAGCCACATACTAATAATAAAGAATTTGAAGCATTAGTTGATTCTGTAAAAGATATAGCTTTAGATATTATTGAACTTTCTCCTAATATTCCTTCTGAAGCAACTATCGCAATTAAAAACATAGAAAGTCCTTCATTTGTAATAAATTTTGTTTCATCTAATATGAATGTTTCTCTGAAAGAAAAACAAGAACTTTTAGAAAATACTGACTTATTTGATAGAGCAAATAAAGCTCTTTCATTACTGACTAAAGAGCTGCAGATGTTAGAAATGAAAAATGAAATCCAATCAAAAGTAAAAACGGATTTAGATAAGCAACAAAGAGAATATTACCTTCATCAGCAAATGAAAGCGATACAGGAAGAGCTAGGCGGTGCTGGTTCCGAAAAAGAGATTGATGAAATGCGAAAACAGGCTTCTAAAAAGAAATGGAATAAGGAAGTAGAAAAAGAGTTTGATAAAGGATTGAAAAAATTACAAAGAATGAACCCTAGCATGGCAGATTATGCTGTGCAAAGAAGTTATTTGGAATTAATTTTAGAACTTCCTTGGAACGAGTTTACAAATGATAAGTTTGATTTGAAAAAAGCAAGCGAGATTCTGGACAGAGATCATTTTGGTTTAGAAAAAGTAAAAGAAAGAATTATTGAACATTTAGCTGTTCTGAAACTTAAAGGAGATATGAAATCTCCAATTTTATGTTTGTACGGACCTCCAGGGGTTGGTAAAACATCATTAGGAAAATCAATTGCCGAAAGTTTAGGAAGAAAGTATGTCAGAGTAAGTTTAGGAGGTCTTAGAGATGAAGCTGAAATTAGAGGTCATAGAAAAACATATATTGGAGCAATGCCTGGTAGAATAATAAAATCAGTTAAAAAGGCAAATTCTTCAAATCCGGTTTTTGTTTTAGATGAAATTGATAAAGTTACTAGAGATATGCACGGAGATCCTTCTTCCGCATTGTTAGAGGTTTTAGACCCAGAACAAAATGATAGTTTTCATGATAATTATTTGGAATTAGGATATGATTTGTCTAAGATTTTATTTGTTGCTACCGCAAATTCACTTTCAACTATTCAGCCTGCACTTAGAGATAGAATGGAGATTATTGAAATAAATGGATATACAATTGAGGAGAAAGTACAAATTGCAAAAAGACATTTATTTCCAAAACAAATTAAGGAACACGGACTTAAAAAGAAAGATATAAAATTATCTGATAAAGTTTTTGAGAAAATTGTTGATGGATATACAAGAGAATCTGGAGTAAGAGGGTTAGATAAAAAGATTGCTAAAGTTGTGAGATTTGCGGCAAAATCTGTTGCTATGGATGAAAAATATGATATAAATATCTCTTTAGAGAAAATTGAAAGTATTTTAGGTCCTTCGAGATTTGATAGAGACAAATCAATAGGAAATGATGTTTCTGGTGTTGTTACAGGTTTAGCTTGGACTTCTGTTGGAGGTGATATTTTATTTATTGAATCTACTTTAAGTAAAGGAAAAGGGCAGTTAAGTATAACTGGAAATCTTGGTAAGGTTATGAAGGAGTCAGTAACTATTGCTTTAGAATATTTAAAATCTCACTGTTCAGAATATGGAATAAAAAGTGAAGATCTTTCTAAGTGGAATACTCATGTTCATGTGCCAGAAGGATCTACCCCAAAAGATGGGCCTTCAGCAGGTGTTACAATGTTTACATCTTTAGTCTCATCTTTTACTGGCAGAAAAGTAAAAAATAATTTAGCTATGACGGGAGAAATAACCTTAAGAGGTAAAGTTTTGCCAGTTGGTGGAATAAAAGAAAAGATATTAGCTGCAAAAAGATCAGGCATAAAAGAAATAGTTTTATCTACTGAAAACAAAAAAGACATTGTGGAAATCAATCCTAAATATCTGAAGGGATTAAAATTTCATTATGTAGAAAAGATGAGTGAAGTAATTGATATTTCTTTATTAAAAACCAAAGTTAGTAATCCTTATATTGCATAAATAAAGTAAATTTGCAAATAATAAAATTTAATGAAAATCGTTAGTTAATAAATAAAATGAAAAAAGTACTATTAGTAGTATTCGCATTGTTGTCATGCAGTACAGTTAAATCTCAAGAAAAATTAATGAAAGTTAGTCCGTTTCACTTTGCAGATGCTACGTTTAACATGAGCCTTGAAAAAGAACTAGGAGGAGATAAGTCAGTAAATCTTACTGGAGGAATACATTTAGTTGAAGATGGTTGGAACTATGATAATGAAAAAGGATTGACAGCAGAGATTCAATTAAGAAAATATGTTATGAATTTTAAAAACTCAGAATCTAAACTAAATGGTGTTTATGTTGCACCTTATGGTAGGTTATCTTACTTCAGAATGAATGATACTTACTATGATTGGTATTATGAGTATGATGATTTAGGAAATTATATTGATTGGAGGGAAGAAACAAGTGTGAGTGCTAGTTCTAAAAGCGGGCAAGCAGGTGTGGTTATGGGAGTTCAATATATAATGTCTGATGTAGTTCTGGTTGATTTCTTTTTAGGAGGAGGGTTACAGTATTCTATTGAGGCAGGAAATAGAGATGATAGATATTATGGGGATAATTTTAGGTTTTATACTGGAGTTCTTCCAAAAATTGGATTTAATTTTGGGGTAAAATTATAATAAAACAAGATAGATGTTCAGAAAATTTATCATAATTAGTGTATTTTTTCCAAACATTCTATTTTCTCAAATTCAGAACACTTCTTATAATTCACTAAATTTAAATTCGTCCTCCAGAGTTCTTTCTATGGGAGGTGAGTTAATTGCAGTTTCTGATAACGACTTAAGTTTGGTTGTTCAAGCTCCTTCATTATTAAATGAGAGTATGAACAAACAGATTGCTTTCAATTTTGTAGATTATGTTTCTGATTTAAACTTTCTTTCGTTTCATTCTGCAAATAAAATTTCAGATGATTGGATGTTGTTTTTAGGAATTGATGCAATAAATTATGGTAAATTTCAAGGTACTGATGAAATAGGGTCCTCAATTTCTGAATTCAGTGCTAGTCAGCAAATTTTCACTTTCGGTACATCCAAAAAAATAAATCAAAATTTCTCTTTCGGGTCAAATATAAAACTTCTTAATTCCAATCTTGAAAGTTACCATTCTATTTCTTTGTCTTCTAATGTTTCAACTACATATTTTAATTCAGAAAAAGATTTTGTTTCAACGTTTCTTGTTAAAAATATAGGAAGACCAATAGAAACTTACACAGATGAATCTGAGGACTTGCCTTTCGAAATCCAATTTGGATTATCAAAATCATTAAAATATCTTCCATTTAAGTATTCGGTTGTTTTACATCATTTAAACAAATATGACATTTCAAATGATTATAGCTTAAACACAATTTATGACCCTATAACTAATAGTGTTATTGTAAAAAATGAAACTGTTGCGAAAAAACTTTTAAGGCATGTTATTTTAGGTGGAGAATTAAATCCTTTTAAGAAAAGTTTTTATTTGAGAGGAGGTTTTAATTTTCAGAGAAGAGAAGATTTAAATTTGTCATCTTCCTTTACAATGAGTGGTTTTTCTTGGGGATTAGGTTTTTCTGTTAAAAAAGTACAAATAAATTATGCAAGATCGTCTATGCATACTTCTTCTATAATTAATAGTTTTTCTATTGTTACAAATCTTTCTAATTTCGGATTATAAGATGAGAAATAAAATAAATATAGCAATTGATGGTCATTCTTCTTGTGGTAAAAGTACAATAGCAAAAGCTATATCTAAAAAGTATAAGATGAAATACATAGATACAGGAGCTATGTATCGTGCAATTACTTTGTTTTGCCTTCAGAATGAAATATTAAGGGATGGAGAAATTGATCTAAATCTATTAAAAGAAGAACTTCCAAAAATTGATGTTAGGTTTGAATATAATCACGATAAACAACTTTCAGAAACCTTTTTAAATGATGAAAATATTGAGAGTAAAATAAGAGGTCTAGAGGTTTCAGAGAATGTAAGTATTATTGCTAAAATTCAAATGGTTAGAGAAAAATTAGTTATATTGCAAAAATCTATTGGGATTGAAGGTAATGTTGTTATGGATGGTAGAGATATTGGTACAAAGGTTTTTCCTGATGCTAAACTAAAGTTTTTTGTTACTGCTGATGTGAATATTAGAGCATTGAGAAGGTGGGAAGAACTTAGATTAAAAGAAGATATTGATTTTGATATGGTGTTGCAAAACTTAAAAATGAGAGATGAAAATGATAGTAATAGAGATATCAATCCTCTAAAAAAGGCAGAAGATGCAATTTTAATTGATAATTCGGAAATTTCGGTATTGGAGCAAAATAAATTTATTTTCTCAATAATCGACAAGGTAAAATTATAATGAATATAGAGATAGATAAATATTCAGGTTTCTGTTTTGGTGTTGTTTATGCAATTGAGATGGCTGAAGAAGAATTGAAGAAGGAAGATAATTTACTTTGTTTAGGAGATATTGTTCATAATGATAAAGAAGTAGAGAGATTAAATGATTTAGGGCTTCAGATTATAGATCATAAAGATTTGAAAAATTATAAAGATTGTAAGGTTTTAATTAGAGCTCATGGAGAACCTCCTTCAACTTATCAAATTGCACTTGAGAATAATATTCGATTATTAGACGCTTCATGTCCTGTTGTTTTAAAATTACAACATCAAATAAAAGAAGGGTACAAAAAGGCCTCCGAAATTAACGGACAGATTGTTGTGTATGGAAAAAAGGGCCATGCAGAAGTTGTAGGTCTCCTTGGTCAAATTAATAGTGATGCAGTTTTAGTTTCGTCAATTGAGGATTTAAGTCAACTTGATTTTTCTAAGCCAATTTATATGTATTCGCAAACAACTAAAAGTCCTAATGCGTATGATGAGATAAAATCTGAAATTCAGAAAAGAAGAACAGAACATGGATTTAATAATCCATTGGAATTTGTTGTAAATGACACTTTATGTCGTCAAGTTTCTGGTAGAGAACCTCAATTAAAAAAGTTTGCAGAGAAACATGATGTAATTATTTTTGTTAGTGGTAAAAAAAGCTCAAATGGCAAAATGCTTTATGAGTCTTGTAGAAAAGAAAATCCTTTTTCTTACTTTGTTTCTGATATAAATGAGATTTATCCTGATTGGTTTGTAGGTGTAAATTCAGTTGGTGTTTGCGGAGCAACTTCTACTCCTTTATGGCTCATGGAAAAGGTCTCTAATTTTATTTCTGAAATAAAAGAAGAAAACTCATTGTAATTTCCTGATTATTGTATATTTGCAAACCTTTTTACATTGTTATTTTAAGGAAGTAAAAGGTCAAAAAATAAAATAATTCCTCTCGAATTACCAAACATTTACCTTAAATGGTTTCGAGATACAAGTAAGATGACAAAAATGTCAGAGAAGAAACAAACAAAAAGCACAGCAAAAAAGACTGTAAAAAACGCTGCTAAATCTACTGCCGAAAAAGCGCCTACAAAAAAATCTACTAAAAAAGTTGAAGAAGTAAAAGAAGAAGTTGTGGAAACAACTCCTGAAGTAGTTGCTGAAACTGTAGTAGAAGAAGTAAAAGTAGAAAAAACTGAAGAGAAAAAAGAAGAAGAAAGACCAAAAGCAGAAGATTTTGATTGGTCTACTGTTTTAGAGGAAGCTTCAGATGAAGGTTTAAATAAAGATGAAGAATCTCAATACTCTTCAACTATGCCAGAAATTGAAGAAAAACAAGTTTTAGATGGTAAAGTTGTAAGTATATCTGACAGAGAAGTAATTGTAGATATCAACTTTAAATCTGATGGTGTTATTTCTTTTTCAGAATTTAAATATAATGAAGATTTAAAAGTTGGTGATGAAGTTGAAATCTTAGTTGAAAAACAAGAAGATAAAAACGGACAACTAATTTTATCTCATAGAAGAGCAAGAGTTCTAAGAGCTTGGGAAAAAGTTAATCTTTCACTAGAAACTGGTGAAGTTGTTCAGGGTAAAATTAAGAGCAGAACTAAAGGTGGTATGATTGCTGAAGTATTTGGTATTGAAGCCTTTTTACCAGGGTCTCAAATTGATGTTAAGCCAATTAGAGACTATGACGAATATGTAGGGAGAGAAATGGAATTTAAGGTAGTAAAAGTTAATGAAGCTTACAGAAATGTTGTTGTTTCTCATAAAGCTTTAATTGAAGCAGATCTTGAAGGACAAAAAGAAGAAATCATGTCTAAATTAGAAAAAGGACAAGTAATTGAAGGTGTTGTGAAGAACATTACTTCATATGGTGTCTTTGTTGATTTAGGTGGTGTTGACGGTTTAATTCATATTACGGACCTTTCTTGGGGGAGAGTTTCTCACCCTGAAGAGGTTGTAAAATTAGATGAAAATATAAATGTTGTAATTCTTGAATTTGATAAAGAAAAGAAAAGAATTCAACTTGGTTTAAAACAATTAGGAGAACATCCTTGGGATTCTTTAGATGAAAAAGTTAAAGAAGGAGACACTGTAAAAGGTAAGGTTGTTGTTGTTGCTGATTATGGAGTATTTGTTGAAATCCAAACTGGAGTTGAAGCTTTAGTTCATGTTTCTGAAATGTCATGGTCTACTCACCTTAAAAGTGCGGGAGATTTCTATAAAGTAGGAGATGAAATTGATGCGAAAATCTTAACTCTTGATAGAGAAGAAAGAAAGATGTCATTAGGTGTAAAACAATTAACTAATGATCCTTGGGCTGATATTGATAAAAGATATTCTGTAGATTCAAGACATACTGTTAAGGTAAGAAACTTTACGAACTTTGGAATCTTTGTTGAATTAGAAGAAGGAATTGATGGTTTAGTTCATATATCTGACTTGTCATGGGCTAAGAAAATAAAACATCCTGCAGAATTTACTAAGGTTGGAGCAACTTTAGATGTTATTGTTTTAGAAGTTGATGTTGATAACAGAAGAATTAGTTTAGGTCATAAACAAATTGAGGTTGATCCTTGGGATAATTATGAAGTTACTTATATAGTTGGAAACGACTTTGAAGGTACTGTTAAAGAGATTTTTGCTAAAGGGTCTATCATATCTATTGGTGAAGATATTGAAGCTTTTGCTCCTCTAAGACACATTGAAAAAGAAGATGGAGATAAATTAGTTGTAGGTGATACTGCTTCTTTCAGAGTATTAGAATTTTCTAAAGAAAATAGAAGACTCTTAGTTTCACATACTTCTACTTTTAGAGAAGAGGAAATACAGAATAAGAAACAAGCTAAAGTTGCTGCTGAAAGAGCTGTGAAAAAAATACAACAGACTCAACAGAAATCAACACTTGGAGATTTGGATTCTCTGACGAATTTGAAAAAAGACCTTGAAAATCAAGGTGAATAATTAAAAAAAGAAGTCCTAATTTTTATTAGGACTTTTTTTTATACTATTTTTGTGGATGTAAATATGAAAAAAGAAAAACAAATAGTAAGTAGTAAACAATTTGGAATAATGATTGAAAGATTAGCTCATCAACTAATAGAAAATCATTCTGATTTTTCGGATACTGTATTAGTTGGATTACAACCAAGAGGTGTTGAGTTTGCTACAAGAATATCTGATAAGTTGAAAGAAATGTCAACTGATAAGAATATAAAACTTGGGAGTTTAGATATTACTTTTTTCAGAGATGATTTTGGAAGAAGAGATGTTCCTATTCAAGCACAAGAATTAGATATGAACTTTTCAATTGAAGGAAAAAAAGTAGTATTAATTGATGATGTTTTATTTACAGGAAGATCTATCAGATCTGCAATGGATGCTTTAATGAGTTTTGGAAGAGCACAAGAGGTAGAGTTAATGGTTCTTATTGATAGGAGATTAAAAAGACATCTTCCAATTCAGCCGAATTATGTAGGTAAAACAGTTGATTCAATTCAATCCGAAAAAGTTATTGTTAAATGGAAATCAGAGAATTCTGATGACGAAATAATATTATTAAAATCTGAAGAATAATGAGTGAATTATCAGTAGATCATTTATTAGGAATTAAAAATCTGAAAAAAGAGGATATTAATTTAATATTTAAAACAGCCGATAATTTTAAAAAAATTATTAATCAACCTATAAAGAAGGTTCCATCATTAAGAGATATTACAATTGCTAATTTGTTTTTTGAAAATTCAACCAGAACCAGATTATCTTTTGAACTTGCAGAAAAAAGACTTTCAGCAGATGTTGTTAACTTTTCATCTGCATCTTCTTCAGTAAAAAAGGGAGAAACGCTAGTTGATACAGTAAACAATATTTTAGCAATGAAAGTGGATATGGTTGTAATGAGACATCCGAATCCTGGAGCATCAGAATTTCTATCCAGAAATGTGGATGCGAAAATTGTGAATGCAGGTGATGGAGCTCATGAGCATCCTACTCAAGCCTTGCTAGATTCATATTCAATAAGAGAAAGGTTAGGAGAGGTGAAAGGAAAAAAGATAGTAATTATTGGAGATATATTACATTCCAGAGTTGCTCTTTCTAACTTCCATTGTTTGCAAAAATTAGGAGCTACTGTAAGTGTTTGCGGACCTTCAACTTTAATTCCTAAATATATTGACTCACTAGGAGTTAAACATTTTACAGATTTAACTGAGGCATTAGAATGGTGTGATGTTGCAAATGTTCTTAGAATTCAGTTAGAAAGGCAAGATGTGAATTATTTTCCATCATTAAGAGAGTATTCTATGAAATTTGGGATTAATAAAGAGTTGTTAGATTCTTTAAGTAAAGAGATTGTTATTATGCATCCAGGACCTATAAATAGAGGGGTTGAATTAAGTTCGGATGTGGCAGATTCTAAACATTCTATAATATTAAATCAAGTAGAAAATGGAGTCGCTGTAAGGATGTCAGTCATGTATCTTTTATCAGGAAAAATTAAAAAATAAGATGAGTAAATTAGTAAATGGAAATACATTAGTTTTTAAAGTTTCAGAGAAAGGAGAGATAGGAGATTTAAGCGTGAATGGAGAAGTTGTAAACTTTGTTGCTGATATGCAAGAGGTGAGTTTAGAAGTAATTGAGCTTATTAGAAATAATTTAATTACCTTTGGGCATTCTATTTATCAAAAAAAAGGATCTTTTGTTATTGTTTGCTCGACATCTTTTTCTGAAGAACTAAATATAGTACCAACAATGCAAGAGGCTTTTGATTATATAGAAATGGAAGAAATTGAAAGACAATTAAATTTTTAATAATATTTAAATAAATATAAACTATGAAAAAGATTCTACTAGCTTTAACAATTATGTTTGGATATGCAAATGCATATTCTCAATGTACGCCAGATACATATTATCAAGATTCTACTTATGGTATTTGGCCAGATACGATTCAAAACCTTTCAATATGTATACAGAATGTAAATTATCATGAGGAGATTACTATTAAGACTCCATCAACATTAATAGAAGCTTCTGGAGGAGATTCCTCTTTCACACAGTTAGATACAGTTATTTTAGGGTCTTCTTATAGTTTCCAGCTTGCAGATTGGCCTGTAGATAGTATGAGCTTGGTTACAGTTGATGGACTACCAAATGGTTTATCACTTAGTTGTGAATATGCTAATTGTATTTTACCAGGTAATGTATTAACTTGTGGTTCTGTTGATGGTACCACTTCAGATCCTTTAGGTGTATATCCAATTACTATTTGGGTAGATGTTTTTACTCATGGAGTTCTAGATTTAGGTCTTATTCAATATCCTCTTTCTACTTCTTTATTTGATGCTACAGGTTCTTATGAAAGCCTTACTGGATACAAAATTATTGTTTCCAATACTTCTTCTTATGAGATGTTTAATTCAAATGAATTTTCATTATTACAAAACATCCCAAACCCTTCTGATGGAAACACTAAAATTATGTTTAACACTCCAAATGCAGAAAATGTTATTTTAAAAGTAATAGATATGTTTGGTAAATGTATTGTGTCTAAAGAAATATCATCAGTTTCAGGTTTAAATACAATAAACTTATCTCAGGATTTAAGTTCTGGTATTTATAACTACTCTGTTCAGTTGAATGATGTTATAATTACAAAAAGAATGATTATTAATAAATAAATGTCTTATAAACTTACAATTTTAGGTAGTAGCTCTGCTATTCCTACAATTGATAAAAATCCAACCGCTCAGTTGTTAAATGCAAATGAGCGGTTTTTTTTAATTGATTGTGCAGAAGGAACACAAGTTCAGCTCAGAAAAAATAAGATAAAGTTTCATAAGATAAACAGAATTTTTATCAGCCATCTGCATGGTGATCATTATTTCGGATTAATAGGATTAATAAGTACAATGCATCTTTTAGGGAGAGAAAAAGATCTACATATTTACGCTCATCCTAAGTTAAAAGAAATTATAGATATGCAACTTGAATCATCTAGAACAGAACTTTGTTATCCTTTGTTTTTTCATTCTTTAACCCCAGGAAAATCTGATGTTTTATTTGAAGATAAGAAAATTAAAATATCTACTTTTCCATTAAAACATGGAATAGATTGTAATGGGTTCCTGTTTCAGGAAAAAAGACCTTTAAGAAAAATATTATCAGAAAAAATACAAGAATATAACATTCCAATTGAAAAAATACAAGAGATAAAATCAGGAAGAGATTTTTTTACAGAAGATGATGTTAAGATTTTAAATCAGGAAATTACGGTGGAGAACAAAAGAGCGTCCTCATATGCTTTTTGTTCGGATACGTCTTATAATGAAGAAATGATTGATGATGTAAAAGGAGTTGATTTACTTTATCATGAGACTACTTTTACGCAAGACAGGCAAGAAAGAGCTTTTGAGACCAATCATTCTACTACAATTGACGCAGCTACTATTGCAAAGAAGGCAGAAGTTAGGAACTTGTTAATTGGTCATTTTTCTCAGAGATATAAAGATGGAGATAAACTTTTAAAAGAAGTAAAATCTATATTTAAAAACTCAATTATAGCTAAACAAGGTATTACTATCGATTTTTCAGAATTGTAATTCATTGCATTTATTTTTATTTAAGTATATTTGCACTCATGCAAAAAAATATTTCTTAAAATGAAAAGAATTTTATTTATACTCTCTTTTATCTTTGTAGTTTTTGAGAGTAATTCACAGATAATTACAAATGATTCTATTTATATAGATTGTAATTCTAGTGGTTATATTATTATTAATACTGACGTTCCTACACCATTTTATTCTTGGTATTATTTTAATGATTTATTATCTATTTGGGAAGGATATATCTCTGGATCAAATATTGATTCTATTTCGTTTTCTGATTGTGGAAATTATAGAGTTATTGTATATGATG
>ENA-ORDR01000617-ORDR01000617.1-marine-metagenome-genome-assembly--contig:-NODE-617-length-18015-cov-18.123983_pt1 | contig 18015 bp, 8 predicted proteins | sample MGYA00240993_ERZ508538 | MGnify/ENA primary metagenome ERZ508538 (study PRJEB26207, sample SAMN05421999) | marine metagenome | isolation source: Monterey Bay, California, USA | place: USA:Monterey Bay... | reverse complement strand
ATTAGATGACGAGGCATTTGGCTACCTTAAGAGAGTCATAGTTACTCCCGCCGTTTACCCGCGCTTGTTTGAATTTCGCCACTTTAACATTCAGAGCACTGGGCAGAAATCGCATTGCGCAAGCTTCCCTTGAGGAAATCACGATGCTTTGTTTTAATTAAACAGTCGGATTCCCAACGTCCGTTCCAGTTCTGAGTTACTTGCTCACTGCACGAGGGAAACCCTGAGGCCACTACTTGCCTTGCGATTTTTGTAATACTCGAATCCATTTTCAACTGGAAATATCGAATAGCTTCTGTAAAACTCAAATATCAAACAACGACCCCCGCACCCAACCCCCAGAGCCAATCCTTTTCCCGAAATTAAGGATCTCTCTTGCCGACTTCCCTTACCTACATTGCTCTACTAGCCAGAGGCTATTAACCTTGGAGACCTGATGCGGTTATGGGTACGACCACGGGTGCAAATAATAAAATGACCCTGATTTTGATGGGTAGCCAGTAGTGCACCCGACACCTCAAACAGAAAGGCATTATAGCAGTAGCTTAACGATATCGCCCGTGAACAGAATTCCACAGTACAGTGCTGTTAAAAAGAAAAGATAACACTTCCGAGGACCCTGCCCCACATGACAGGGTTATCTTAAGTCGCCATTCTACATCCACATCCTGGCTGGAGAATATTACCACCATCCCCTTTTGTAAATTATAGCAAAGCTTATATATGCAGAGCATCCACACATCTTAAGATCGGTTAACCCATGTCCAATTGCTGTTCACATGGAACCCCTCCCACCTCGGCCTTCAAAGCTCTTATTTGAATATTTGCTACTACCACCAAGATCTGCAATATGTGTAATTTCGCACTTGCTTTTACAACATGTTTAACAACGTACACAAACACCCTCCTACACATCGAACAGGGATTGTCACATCGATCGGTTGGTATCGGTCACCCGGTTTAGCGCCATCCATTTTCGGGGCCAGTCAATTCGGCAGGTGAGTTGTTACACACTCCTTAGCGGGTTTCAACTTCCATGACCACCGTCCTGCTGTTAGAATGAACCAACACCCTTTATGGTATCTGATGAGCGAGCAGTTAAGCACCTTATCCACCCATTAGGTTCATCCCTCATCGCCAGTTCTGCTTACCAAAATTGGCCCACATAGAAGCTGTATTTACACCGATCATTCACCTATGCAACGTCGAACACTTACACATTTAAAGTTTGAGAATTGGTCGATTGCAGCATACCCCCGATTCCTCTAATCATTCGCTTCATGTTGTAAAACTTATACCACCGGCTATCCTGAGGGAAACTTCGAAGGGAACCAGCTACTAGATGGTTCGATTAGTCTTTCGCCCCTATACCACCGTTTGACGAACGATTTGCACGTCAGTATCGCAATTAACCTCCATCTGGGTTTCCTCAGACTTCACCATTCACTGGCATAGTTCACCATCTTTCGGGTCCTAATGTAATTGCTCATGCTCAAACTTGCTATGCAACTGCTTGCCGGCACACTACCATTTATGACGTGGCATTACATTTATTGTGCACTGAGCGATCGCGACTGCGAACTCGCACGTACACTAGACTCCTTGGTCCGTGTTTCAAGACGGGTCGGACACAAGTGTGCTGAAGCAACAACACTTGTTCGACAATGCATACATGCAACATATACACATTCACATATCCAGTAACTCGTTGATGTATTGTTCAGCAGCTCCGGCACTGTTCAACGGTCACACTTAACACAGAACAGCATTGTGTACACTCATCATGTCAACAACAGATTACTACTCACACATACGTATGCACTGCATTAATAATCCGCTACATGTACTGCAAGATGCATTACAAAGTGCAAAATTGGATCCAAGCATAGCTTTGCGGCTGTTCCCTGAACACAAATACACACCTGTAACAATCTCGAAACACACACACAACGTCCGCGACACTGTATCGAATTCATGTTCATATAACTATATTTTCAAAGTTCTTTTCACGACTCCCTCATGGTACGTATTTTCTATCGGTTTCGGACATATGTCAAAATTTAGGTGAGATTTAGCACCAAATCACATTCCAATCCGGAGGAATGCTATTCAAGTAGTGCATACCGTAAACAATTGCAGGCAAATTGTGCACGGGGCTATCACCCTTGCTCGCTCGGTATTGCAAATCGAACAAACCTGCGCAAACATTAACAATGCATTCGATGCAACATTTCAATGAACAAATCATAAATTTCAATTGTGATGTAACCCGCATTCATTCGCAATGACTGACGGCATTCATTGTTGTAGGTTCTCCTCCGCTTATCGATATGCTTAAATTCAGCGGGTATGCCAGTAATATTCATGTACATAGTTATTCTGCGCGAGTAACACTTATTGTACACGTATTGCAGTGTTTCCATAGGCTCTGCAATGGTACAATGTGTATATAATTCGAACGATAATATTTGTACACTCATGCGCTGAACAGCTGCGAACTCATTATGGACCACATTAAAGCGGCAGTGACAGACCGCACATTGGCACATATATCACATCTGAGCAACAGCATTGCCAGGTATAGTGCAATCGACACTGAAACATACACACACTCGGGGCTACCCGGCTGTACAATTTGTGTTCATGTTTCTCCCGGCTCACAGAATCGTACAATTCACGTTGCTTAACACAGCTAGTTGCACTCTTCATCGAACTCCGAACAAACACATCATTCGCTACATGATTCAAATGAATACAACACTAAACGTATACAGTCCAATCGACTGTTATATTTAATTTATTATCTTTGTTGTTCAGAAATGCGTATACCATATAGTCGTTACCACTAAGTGTAAACATTATCACTCCCCGCCGCTTCGAAATGAGCCTCCTTAATCAGCAACTCTGCTCGCTTCGCGACCTCGTCATCCTCCGTTTTCGACTTCATGTTTCCGGGCATATCGAGGCCTCCGTTTGCCATCTGTGCAACCAGACGACGAGTAGCCTCAACTATTACAGCAGGTGGATTGAGCAAGTTGCCGCGACACTGTTCTAATGTAGTTATCTCGATGAATGGAAGGAGGATCCTTTTAATGTACGCGAGCCGGATCCAATCGCTACTGAGAAATTCTGCGAGTGTTGCATCCTCGACAAAGGATTTCCCATCGATAGATACCTTTTCTGGATCGCTCGTAAACATCCCCCCTAGCTCCACATGGATAAATCGTCGCAGCATGCTTCGCAATGAGTGGAGGTCACGGGGATCGCCACGTATCGAAGGGAGCTTCACATTGCTCTCCACAACCTTCATGCTTTTCGACCATGAATAATAGGTGGTTGTCTTACCGAATAGAGGTCTACATGCAATGCGATCCCCCGATATCCACCGCTTGGTGTTTGCTTCCTCAAGAGGAATACCTGGCTCCACCTCCGGCACAGTGATGGCTCTGCAGTAGGCGAACTGGCCACCCTGTTTTCGAAACTCGTCGGGCTTTTGTAAGGCTTCCGAAGACAGAACCGCGTGGTGATCGCCAAAAACGTTGGCACGAAGTATTCCTCTAGCGGACTTCGCATTTCCGCCGTTGCCACTCAGCCAAATGAGAACAGGGGGCATCGTTTGACTCATGAAAGCCAATGCCTCCGCAGACATTTCTATGGTCCTCCCCGCGTCCTGGCCTGCATATGATGTCGCGAGAATGACTCGAAGTTTATCCAAAACCCAGTCGGGTGGCTCCACGGCCAATTCAATGGGGAGACCAAAATAACAATTGTGGACTGGAGACTTTCTGATACGCTCCAGTTGATGGCCCCCTGGGCTCGGTTTGAACAGGAACGACATGTCCTCACACGTTACACATGGCGTGGCTGGATCGGTCCGCGGCGTTTGCATCCACGTTCCCAACAAATCCAAGAGCTCCTTGGCCGCACCTTTGCCTGTGAAGCGACCAGTGTAGGAACGCATACCTTGACACAAATCAATTGCCCATTCAGCGACCGGGGGCGCCCCATTCCCACCCCTCCTTGCGAGGTCGCCAGCTAGGACAGGAGCCTGGCCTGACAGATCAAACGCGACGTCTTCGACGGCTGCGACAACGGCCTTGATATTTCTCCCAATGTTCTGCCGAGCGACATGCCGAAGCACCTTCTGTGCAGTCTTACATACACGTTCCACCCGCTTTAATACGGGCTCATCGAGCTCCTCGACTCGTCTGAATGCGCCATTTTTGTAACTGTAACAACCACACGTGTGGGCTCGTGTGGACTTGTCCACAATGAAAGCAACGATACGACATGCCAATAGATCGTTACCCCGCTCGATGGTGGGCTGGTCCGTTATCAAGTAACATATGATTTCGAGAGCCGCCGTGATTTCAGCATCCGGCTCTAAGTCCCATTGCTCGAGCTCTGCAGCGACTCTCCTTTGTGTGCGTTCAACGGATGCCCGAAGTGACTCCTCCTCTGCAACTCGGTCAACATGCATCGCCAAGTCAATTCTACGCCTGACTAACCGCTCGAACTGAGGGGCCTCCCATCGGGCCAGCACCCGTTCATTGTAGTCTGCCCCACCGAATCTGTCTCTCGATGACTGCACGGGGGGATCGTGTCTGTCGTGCATATCCAGCACACGAAATATCATGTACGAATCGTCTACGACCTCGTATGTCTTGTACAAGAGGGAATCCAGTGGAACTTCATCCTCAAGGCATGCTTTATCCCATGTGTTATCACCGGATGCGATCATCACACCCTCGCAGGTTGTCAACAATGCTCTAAAGTGATAGTCCTTGTAAATCACGTACCTGCCACCGCGAAGAAGATAATTGCATCCAACAGCCTCGATGGTCTTGCCGAAAGGCTCCAGCATTGATCTGCCGTCCTCGAGGGCCCAGAAGGGACCATCCCCACAATATGGCACTTTGATACCCAAGCGCCGGAAAGCGTCAACCAAACAAGTGTGCAATGGCTTCGCCGACCGCGGCTGTCCCCCATCTGCCTCCTTCCGCTGCCGCATGTGTCGCCGGCCCAACCTCCCCTTCTTTTGAAGCTCCACATAAATAATCGGAATATCGGGCCTCACCGCGAAGTCAACAGCAACGGCTGGTCGAAGGAACGAAAGCTCCACAGCTCCATCCGTCGTAGGAATCATTGTGTGACCGTCGACGACCCTCGGCTCCCCAGCTACGAGGACTGGCTCTCCAGTTGGCAGCACACCGACTGTGTGGTACGAAGACATCGACTTCCACAACAACGCCTCAGTATGAGCGATCATCCAGTCCCCCCTGCGAGGCACATCCACCATGGCTTTATCGCACGAAATTACTCTCATCCTGTCCGGCATCAGCGTTACGGGCGCTGCGTCACCAATGGTGCAAGGAAGCGCACTCAAGCGGGTTTCATCGCACGACGTTACTCTCGCCCAATCCGGCACCAGCCTTACGGGAGCTGTGCCACTCATGGTGCAAGGAAACGCACTCAAGCACACCATTTCTGCAGGCAAGTCAAAAATATAAATCGCTGAAAATCACGCAAACGACAAACTGTGACATGGAGAGCCAAAATAAGCGACAAAACATCATTGGCAGACACACGCTTCTTGCTACCGGAAACCTTTTATCGTAAGAGAGGAAATGCAAAATGCAAACGCGGTTTTTCAAAGGAATAAACGACTGCGACAAAAGTGGGGGGATCATGATGGGCTTCGGTAGTGAAATACTCATCCTATTTATCAAAACTGCCATTGCCATCATCCCAATTTTTCGGACAGCGTGGATCCCTACTTGGGAGAGTCCGAGGGCCGTGACTCGGGCCGGACGAACGGCAGCGCCGCTGAAACACGTTTCTACTTCCATTGCCAATGCAAAGGGCAGTGAAACGATGTTTCGGCAGCGCTGCCATCATCAGGCCCGAGGCACGACCCCCGGACGACATCATATTCTGTTGAAGGGGGCGGGTGGGGAGCGAGGCTCCGTACTGGACTTACGAGGGAGCTCCCTCGGCCTCGTATGTAAATAGTGCAGTAAACCCCCCCGCAGGGGGGAACCAAAAAAAAAAAGGAGGCAGTGCAAAGACTTAGAGAGAATGCAGTAATCGAGAGACGAACCACCAATCCAACCAACCACCAACCCAATCGACCACCAAACCGATCAACCGACCAACCGACTGCCCCTCTGTACTGCACCGTGTATGGTCGTCTCGCGTTTTTTAAAGCGGTGTGGCGAACGCCACACCAGAGTCAAAAACGTGAGGCGGCAATGTGTGCACAGCGCTGGTTAATCGGTTGGATAGGCTGGTTGGTTGGATTGGTTGCATTGGTGGTCGATTGGATTGGTGGTTAGTTGGATTGGCGGTTGGTTGGATTGGTGGTCGGTTGGATTGGTGGTTCGTTGGTGGATCGTCCCTCCGACCCCCAGAGCCGGTGAAGCCGAATCATGCAAAAAGTGAAAAAGGTGAAAAAAACAATGGTTTTCTTGCAAAAAAATGAAAACATGTTGAAAAACCATTAGAAAAATAATGTTTTTCGCTTCATGTCTGCAAGAATAAAGTCGGGCGCATTGGGGCTAAAAAGCTCGCCGCGTAAGGAGCTTTTTCGCCCCAATGCGCCCGACTTTATTTTATGCACATATCCTTAACCACATCAACATGCGCGGTGAGGCGATGGCCAGAACCGGTAAGGCCGAATCATGCCAAAAGTGAAAAAGGTGAAAAAACTAATTGTTTTCTTGCAAAAAAATGAAAAATGTTGAAAAAACATTAGAAAAATAATGCTTTTCGGGTGGCATTGGCCAGAAAACCTTATTTTTTAAATGTTTTTTCAACATTTTTCATTTTTTTGCAAGAAAACCATTTGTTTTTTCACTTTTTTCACTTTTTGCATGAATCGGCTCCACCGACAAGTCGTCCCTTAGTCGATCCGGCGACCGCCCGGTACCCGAGCCGGTGATACCGAATCATGCAAAAAGTGAAAAAAGTGAAAAAACTAATGGTTTTCTTGCAAAAAAATGAAAAATGTTGAAAAAACATTAGAAAAATAATGTTTTTCGGGTGGCATTGGCCAGAAAACCTTATTATTTAAATGTTTTTTCAACATTTTTCATTTTTTTGCAAGAAAACCATTAGTTTTTTTTTCACTTTTTTCACTTTTTGCATGATCTGCCACATCGGCCCGGCCGGCTTGAGGAAATACCTCAACTTCTCCAACTCCTTTGGCTGGCCTCTTGGCATCTCGCCATTCTTTCTTCCAACCCACCAATCCAACCAAATTATCAATCCGAATGACCAACCACCAATCCAACCAACCACAAATGCAACGAGTCCAACCAACCACCAGTGCAACCGAACCAACCAACCAACCCAACCAACTAACCAACTGGGATTTTTCGTTCGTTTGCTATTTTTGTTTGGACGCAATCGCACTAACAGACTTCTTCTGTGGCATCGCAACACGACGAGCGACAACACTACATGGCTAGCCAATCATCACCCGCATTGTGGAAAACTTTCAAAGTCTTCAGGAGAAGACGAAGCCGTTCATCGTCTGTGAACCTCCTTCGCTTGCAACTGACCACGACTGAATGCATAGCACACAAGTGCCTTGCCGCCAAGTAGGAACGGAATTGCTGCCATTGTAGCTGGGCCGATACCTTCGTCGTGTGGCGATATCGACTGCCCAGGATCCCGTGGTGCGCCTCGTTGCAGACTGTTCCCGGTGCCACCACCTCGAGATCGCTGGCCGAAAGCTGGCCTCGCATCCGGCTCTCGTTAAGATAAAACTCCAATCGAGAAGGCGTGCAAGCGTATAGCATGCTGTTCTTCACTGTTGTACATTTGCCCTTTTGCGTCTTCACCATTTCATCTGGAAAGGCACAAATACAGGCAACAAGGTAGAATATGAGCTCACGTCTCGATTGATATGCTTGCTTCGGATCGACGGTTCGCAGTATCGCTCGTGCCTCGCGTTGTGGCATGGATCCTGCGCGGCCAACCTCGACCAAGTCTTGCTCGTCTCTTGACAGCGGCCGGGGTCGGTTGCAAGTCCAGATCGATCCCAATAGCGCTTCGTCCCCTGGTGCAGTGAGTTTGCGAATGACTCGGCGGAGGTTCGCGACCAGAGGCCGCGAAAATCCCTTTCGGCCAACAACGATCTCCACGGGAAAGACTAGATGGAGTCCATCCAGTGAAATGCATTTCAGGTTTGGCATCGTGGTTGACAGCTTTCTCCACAGCTCAATGGATGCATTGTCTGATCTCAACCAAATTGTGTGCTGCAGCATACCGTGCCCAAAATGTTCGACGAGCTTTCGCTTAACCAGTGAAGCCGATTCGTGAGTGTGACATTGAAGCAGCTGTAATAGGGTCCCGTCAGTACCGACAACAGTAAGATGCGAAACTGGTTTCGATGCATTCGTCCCCACAGCGTTACGCACACCGCTCGTCACCTTCTTGGCGAGCTTGTAAACGCAGTCCACGGATATGCATCGGAGCCGATCTGGAGTGGCCACTCGCTCGAATGTGTGATTGAAGAACGCGGCCGTCGCCCGCGTCGCCAGCAATCTAGCCACGATGGATTCAAAGGTCGACCTAGACATGTCCATCGTGTACACCGGGGAACCCCGCTTTGCCCATACATCAACAACCTCTCGGTGAGTTGCATACATGACACCTCTGTTCCTGATGTGGGCCCGCAGCACAATATCCCCAAAACAGGGCGTCATGTACAAGTCTTTCCTTGTGGCATCACTAGTGGAGCGTGCAGATACCGCCACCGGGTCATCCACGTGTCTGAGCCTTGGGCCATCGGCCTCCAGAACCAAGCGGATGGTATTCGAGCCCTTGTGAGCAGTAACCCTGTCAATGAATGGCCCCAGCCATGTGGTCATCAACACCGCTGACTTTCGGAGGTAATCCCCGGTGACACACCCCATGTGGGAGTCCCGGACATACAGGGCATGCGCTATGTGGAATTGGTGGGGCTGCATCGCACAGTAATTGCGGTGCTTGTTATGGAGTTTTGTGAGATGAACGATGGCCCTGGCTTTCTTGTCGACGGCTCTGCCGATGCAGAAAGGACACTTCAGTGACACAGCTCTGCGGACGGAACGGCCTAGCCGCTCGTTCGAGTTCAACTCCCGATGTCTGTTCCGTACCTCTCTCTGCATTAGCGACTCGAGCGAAGGCGGTTGCTCGACGTTGAGAGGCACAATCGGAGCCCCGGCTGTTGCCAAGTGATCGATGCATGGGTGCGTGGGCAGACATCTATCATTGCAGTAGCATCTGTGACAGGCCGGGCACATCGCTGAACACGTAGAGCAATAAGGTCGCATGCATCCGACACACGTGGCTACGGCAGCTGTCCATTCACAGTGGCTGCAGAGAATGCCTGTGTCTGCATCACTCAAACGTCGGGTCTTGGGGCGCATGCCGTCGGTTCGTGAAGCTGCGGGGCGTTTCACCGCTCCACCGAGAACATCGACTGTGAATTTCACTTCGTTCCGATCGCCCACCTCTTTGAGAACATGCTGCAATGCAACCACATCGCCCCGTTTCAAGTACAATATCGCACCGTCGAACATGTACGTGCTAAAGGCAACGTCTTCCAACCGCTCGACGACCGCGGCCTCCGCCTGCTGGAGGATATCGTCTTCAACACTGGTTAGTGCATAATGCAGCCGAGACGCGTTCGGAGTCCGACGGTCCGAGAACATTCCTCGCAAGTAGCTGAACTCTTCCGCAGTAAGGATGATCTCCGTTGCTCTGCGTACTTCAACACATAAATTCCAAAGAAACGGGATGTCACGCGAAGGCGCTTGCCCGTTCGTGATGAGGATGAGTGCCCTCTTTGCATCCGCTTTCGTCATTCCACCACCACACAACTGCATCACGGTCTCTCGCCACTGCCGAGGGTGCTCCTTGTAAGCCATCAGAGTTCTGAAGGGGAAAAGATCGGCTGTGAGCCGCTTAAGCAGGACACACATCATGGTCGGAAAGCAATTGACAATGTCGATGTCGACACAAACGTATCCATTTCCCTGGGAGGCGGCATCCTCTACGGACATAGCTATCGCTCGGGCCTCTCTCGGAAGGTCCATCTGAACGGACGGCCGTGCGGCCAGCCTCCGACCGGCTATTCCGTGCTTCCGATGGTAATGCACTTCCAACCACACCAAATCGCCATGGCGTTCGCCACGGGCCCTGAAATGATCGATCACTCGTTGCACCCGAGGCACACCCCGAGTGATGAGGCCATTCTCGATGGCCTCCTCCAAGGCCACTATATTTATGCATTCTTTAAGGAAGCCAGCAGGGGTCCGATTGGGTAAATCAAGTTCGCCATCAGAACAATCTGGATCATCCCAGGAGACAGCAGAACGACCGAGAATTTCGCGGCATTCGAATACAGTTCTCCACGAGCCCCAGCCTCCACCGAAACATGCCGGGCCGTGTTCCTCCATCGCAACTTCGAGCTGTTGCCAGTCGAGTGCAAGCAACATGAAAGTCTTGTTCCCACCATCGTAATCGATTAGGTGTCCCCATGCGGTTATGGCATCTTCGAGTACGGCGGCCTTTGATTTGCCGTCAGAGGAAGTGTACCTTGTGTGGCCTGGGACACTCTTCAGCACCTTCGCCACCTCGTATGATTTGACGGCAGGTCTCCCCGCCGCTTCGAAATGAGCCTCCTTAATCAGCAACTCTGCTCGCTTCGCGACCTCGTCATCCTCCGTTTTCGACTTCATGTTTCCGGGCATATCGAGGCCTCCGTTTGCCATCTGTGCAACCAGACGACGAGTAGCCTCAACTATTACAGCAGGTGGATTGAGCAAGTTGCCGCGACACTGTTCTAATGTAGTTATCTCGATGAATGGAAGGAGGATCCTTTTAATGTACGCGAGCCGGATCCAATCGCTACTGAGAAATTCTGCGAGTGTTGCATCCTCGACAAAGGATTTCCCATCGATAGATACCTTTTCTGGATCGCTCGTAAACATCCCCCCTAGCTCCACATGGATAAATCGTCGCAGCATGCTTCGCAATGAGTGGAGGTCACGGGGATCGCCACGTATCGAAGGGAGCTTCACATTGCTCTCCACAACCTTCATGCTTTTCGACCATGAATAATAGGTGGTTGTCTTACCGAATAGAGGTCTACATGCAATGCGATCCCCCGATATCCACCGCTTGGTGTTTGCTTCCTCAAGAGGAATACCTGGCTCCACCTCCGGCACAGTGATGGCTCTGCAGTAGGCGAACTGGCCACCCTGTTTTCGAAACTCGTCGGGCTTTTGTAAGGCTTCCGAAGACAGAACCGCGTGGTGATCGCCAAAAACGTTGGCACGAAGTATTCCTCTAGCGGACTTCGCATTTCCGCCGTTGCCACTCAGCCAAATGAGAACAGGGGGCATCGTTTGACTCATGAAAGCCAATGCCTCCGCAGACATTTCTATGGTCCTCCCCGCGTCCTGGCCTGCATATGATGTCGCGAGAATGACTCGAAGTTTATCCAAAACCCAGTCGGGTGGCTCCACGGCCAATTCAATGGGGAGACCAAAATAACAATTGTGGACTGGAGACTTTCTGATACGCTCCAGTTGATGGCCCCCTGGGCTCGGTTTGAACAGGAACGACATGTCCTCACACGTTACACATGGCGTGGCTGGATCGGTCCGCGGCGTTTGCATCCACGTTCCCAACAAATCCAAGAGCTCCTTGGCCGCACCTTTGCCTGTGAAGCGACCAGTGTAGGAACGCATACCTTGACACAAATCAATTGCCCATTCAGCGACCGGGGGCGCCCCATTCCCACCCCTCCTTGCGAGGTCGCCAGCTAGGACAGGAGCCTGGCCTGACAGATCAAACGCGACGTCTTCGACGGCTGCGACAACGGCCTTGATATTTCTCCCAATGTTCTGCCGAGCGACATGCCGAAGCACCTTCTGTGCAGTCTTACATACACGTTCCACCCGCTTTAATACGGGCTCATCGAGCTCCTCGACTCGTCTGAATGCGCCATTTTTGTAACTGTAACAACCACACGTGTGGGCTCGTGTGGACTTGTCCACAATGAAAGCAACGATACGACATGCCAATAGATCGTTACCCCGCTCGATGGTGGGCTGGTCCGTTATCAAGTAACATATGATTTCGAGAGCCGCCGTGATTTCAGCATCCGGCTCTAAGTCCCATTGCTCGAGCTCTGCAGCGACTCTCCTTTGTGTGCGTTCAACGGATGCCCGAAGTGACTCCTCCTCTGCAACTCGGTCAACATGCATCGCCAAGTCAATTCTACGCCTGACTAACCGCTCGAACTGAGGGGCCTCCCATCGGGCCAGCACCCGTTCATTGTAGTCTGCCCCACCGAATCTGTCTCTCGATGACTGCACGGGGGGATCGTGTCTGTCGTGCATATCCAGCACACGAAATATCATGTACGAATCGTCTACGACCTCGTATGTCTTGTACAAGAGGGAATCCAGTGGAACTTCATCCTCAAGGCATGCTTTATCCCATGTGTTATCACCGGATGCGATCATCACACCCTCGCAGGTTGTCAACAATGCTCTAAAGTGATAGTCCTTGTAAATCACGTACCTGCCACCGCGAAGAAGATAATTGCATCCAACAGCCTCGATGGTCTTGCCGAAAGGCTCCAGCATTGATCTGCCGTCCTCGAGGGCCCAGAAGGGACCATCCCCACAATATGGCACTTTGATACCCAAGCGCCGGAAAGCGTCAACCAAACAAGTGTGCAATGGCTTCGCCGACCGCGGCTGTCCCCCATCTGCCTCCTTCCGCTGCCGCATGTGTCGCCGGCCCAACCTCCCCTTCTTTTGAAGCTCCACATAAATAATCGGAATATCGGGCCTCACCGCGAAGTCAACAGCAACGGCTGGTCGAAGGAACGAAAGCTCCACAGCTCCATCCGTCGTAGGAATCATTGTGTGACCGTCGACGACCCTCGGCTCCCCAGCTACGAGGACTGGCTCTCCAGTTGGCAGCACACCGACTGTGTGGTACGAAGACATCGACTTCCACAACAACGCCTCAGTATGAGCGATCATCCAGTCCCCCCTGCGAGGCACATCCACCATGGCTTTATCGCACGAAATTACTCTCATCCTGTCCGGCATCAGCGTTACGGGCGCTGCGTCACCAATGGTGCAAGGAAGCGCACTCAAGCGGGTTTCATCGCACGACGTTACTCTCGCCCAATCCGGCACCAGCCTTACGGGAGCTGTGCCACTCATGGTGCAAGGAAACGCACTCAAGCACACCATTTCTGCAGGCAAGTCAAAAATATAAATCGCTGAAAATCACGCAAACGACAAACTGTGACATGGAGAGCCAAAATAAGCGACAAAACATCATTGGCAGACACACGCTTCTTGCTACCGGAAACCTTTTATCGTAAGAGAGGAAATGCAAAATGCAAACGCGGTTTTTCAAAGGAATAAACGACTGCGACAAAAGTGGGGGGATCATGATGGGCTTCGGTAGTGAAATACTCATCCTATTTATCAAAACTGCCATTGCCATCATCCCAATTTTTCGGACAGCGTGGATCCCTACTTGGGAGAGTCCGAGGGCCGTGACTCGGGCCGGACGAACGGCAGCGCCGCTGAAACACGTTTCTACTTCCATTGCCAATGCAAAGGGCAGTGAAACGATGTTTCGGCAGCGCTGCCATCATCAGGCCCGAGGCACGACCCCCGGACGACATCATATTCTGTTGAAGGGGGCGGGTGGGGAGCGAGGCTCCGTACTGGACTTACGAGGGAGCTCCCTCGGCCTCGTATGTAAATAGTGCAGTAAACCCCCCCGCAGGGGGGAACCAAAAAAAAAAAGGAGGCAGTGCAAAGACTTAGAGAGAATGCAGTAATCGAGAGACGAACCACCAATCCAACCAACCACCAACCCAATCGACCACCAAACCGATCAACCGACCAACCGACTGCCCCTCTGTACTGCACCGTGTATGGTCGTCTCGCGTTTTTTAAAGCGGTGTGGCGAACGCCACACCAGAGTCAAAAACGTGAGGCGGCAATGTGTGCACAGCGCTGGTTAATCGGTTGGATAGGCTGGTTGGTTGGATTGGTTGCATTGGTGGTCGATTGGATTGGTGGTTAGTTGGATTGGCGGTTGGTTGGATTGGTGGTCGGTTGGATTGGTGGTTCGTTGGTGGATCGTCCCTCCGACCCCCAGAGCCGGTGAAGCCGAATCATGCAAAAAGTGAAAAAGGTGAAAAAAACAATGGTTTTCTTGCAAAAAAATGAAAACATGTTGAAAAACCATTAGAAAAATAATGTTTTTCGCTTCATGTCTGCAAGAATAAAGTCGGGCGCATTGGGGCTAAAAAGCTCGCCGCGTAAGGAGCTTTTTCGCCCCAATGCGCCCGACTTTATTTTATGCACATATCCTTAACCACATCAACATGCGCGGTGAGGCGATGGCCAGAACCGGTAAGGCCGAATCATGCCAAAAGTGAAAAAGGTGAAAAAACTAATTGTTTTCTTGCAAAAAAATGAAAAATGTTGAAAAAACATTAGAAAAATAATGCTTTTCGGGTGGCATTGGCCAGAAAACCTTATTTTTTAAATGTTTTTTCAACATTTTTCATTTTTTTGCAAGAAAACCATTTGTTTTTTCACTTTTTTCACTTTTTGCATGAATCGGCTCCACCGACAAGTCGTCCCTTAGTCGATCCGGCGACCGCCCGGTACCCGAGCCGGTGATACCGAATCATGCAAAAAGTGAAAAAAGTGAAAAAACTAATGGTTTTCTTGCAAAAAAATGAAAAATGTTGAAAAAACATTAGAAAAATAATGTTTTTCGGGTGGCATTGGCCAGAAAACCTTATTATTTAAATGTTTTTTCAACATTTTTCATTTTTTTGCAAGAAAACCATTAGTTTTTTTTTCACTTTTTTCACTTTTTGCATGATCTGCCACATCGGCCCGGCCGGCTTGAGGAAATACCTCAACTTCTCCAACTCCTTTGGCTGGCCTCTTGGCATCTCGCCATTCTTTCTTCCAACCCACCAATCCAACCAAATTATCAATCCGAATGACCAACCACCAATCCAACCAACCACAAATGCAACGAGTCCAACCAACCACCAGTGCAACCGAACCAACCAACCAACCCAACCAACTAACCAACTGGGATTTTTCGTTCGTTTGCTATTTTTGTTTGGACGCAATCGCACTAACAGACTTCTTCTGTGGCATCGCAACACGACGAGCGACAACACTACATGGCTAGCCAATCATCACCCGCATTGTGGAAAACTTTCAAAGTCTTCAGGAGAAGACGAAGCCGTTCATCGTCTGTGAACCTCCTTCGCTTGCAACTGACCACGACTGAATGCATAGCACACAAGTGCCTTGCCGCCAAGTAGGAACGGAATTGCTGCCATTGTAGCTGGGCCGATACCTTCGTCGTGTGGCGATATCGACTGCCCAGGATCCCGTGGTGCGCCTCGTTGCAGACTGTTCCCGGTGCCACCACCTCGAGATCGCTGGCCGAAAGCTGGCCTCGCATCCGGCTCTCGTTAAGATAAAACTCCAATCGAGAAGGCGTGCAAGCGTATAGCATGCTGTTCTTCACTGTTGTACATTTGCCCTTTTGCGTCTTCACCATTTCATCTGGAAAGGCACAAATACAGGCAACAAGGTAGAATATGAGCTCACGTCTCGATTGATATGCTTGCTTCGGATCGACGGTTCGCAGTATCGCTCGTGCCTCGCGTTGTGGCATGGATCCTGCGCGGCCAACCTCGACCAAGTCTTGCTCGTCTCTTGACAGCGGCCGGGGTCGGTTGCAAGTCCAGATCGATCCCAATAGCGCTTCGTCCCCTGGTGCAGTGAGTTTGCGAATGACTCGGCGGAGGTTCGCGACCAGAGGCCGCGAAAATCCCTTTCGGCCAACAACGATCTCCACGGGAAAGACTAGATGGAGTCCATCCAGTGAAATGCATTTCAGGTTTGGCATCAGGCCCCCCCGGCAAAAACGTGTTAGGCCACCCGCCGGCAAACACGTGTTAGGCCTCCCGCCGGCAAACACGTGTTAGGCCCCCCGCCTCCAAAAACACGATAGGCCCCCCGCCGGCAAAAACGTGTTAGCCCCCCAGCCGGCAAAAACGTGTTAGGCCCCCCGTCGGCAAAAACGTGTTAGGCCCCCCGCCAGCAAACACGTGTTAGGCCCTCTACCGGTGCTCAAACGTTATCACCCGTTATCACTGTGCGATGTGCAGGGTGCTCGGTCCTCGGTCGCTCTCTCTCTTGGCAGAATCTGACATTCTGAAATTATGGAAGTGTTTCAAACTTCAATATGTCCAGACTTCCATTATTTCATGATTTTAAACTTCCAGAATTTCAGACCTCTTGAAAAAAAAACACGGGATAAACATCAGTGGATCGTAGCAAATGCACTACTTTCATAACTTACAACACCCGGATTCAAACATGTAGTATACAGACAATTCAAGCAGGGAGGGCGGAGGCGGCCACAGGGGTGATCCTCCCGGCCACCTCCCTCTTGGGGTCGCCTCTCCCTCCCTGCCGGCTTTTCTCAAAAACCAAAAAAACCAAACCATGAGGTTAAGATACAGACGACGCGCCCTTTTTTTTTTGGCCCCTGCGGGGGGGTGTTGAAGGGACATTTTTTTGATGACGCCGGCCTCGGATCCCGTCGGGGGTCTTGTTGGGTAACGGGGGTGGAGTTTGTCGCCCACACCCACAGAGACATTGAGAGACAGTCAAAGACAGTGAGTGACATTGAGAGACATTCATAGACAGTCAGAGACAATCAGATACAGTCGGAGACAATCAGAGACTGTTAGAGACAGTCAGAGACAGTCAGAGACAGTCAGGTGCAGTCAGATACAGTCTGATACATTCATATAAATTCAGAGACAGTCATAGACAGTCATAGACAGTGAAAGACAATCAGATAAATGCATATACAGCCAGAGACAATCAGATACAGCCAGAAGCAGTCAGATACAGTCAGATACATTCAGAGACAATCAGATACAGTCAGAGACAATCAGATACAGTGGAAGACAGTGAGAGACAGTCAGATACAATCAAACGCGGTCAAATACAGTCAGAGATAATAAGAGACATTCAGATACAATCAGATACATTGAGAGAATGTGATAGAAAACATATACAGTCAGAGACAGTGAGTGACAGTCAGAGACAGTGAGACAGTGCGCGACAGTCATAGGCAGTCAGATACGGCGAGATACGTTCAGAGACAATCAGAGAAAGTCAAAGAAAGTCGGCTACAATCAGATACAGTCAGAGACAGCCAGAAACAGTTAGAGACAGTCAGAGACAGTCAGAGACAATCATATACAATCAGAGAAATTCGGCGACAGTCGTCGCCGGTCACCATCGCCGGCCAATGCCGGCGCCGGTTGACGCCCGTGTCGGCATTTGACCGGTTGACAGTCATCGCCGGTCACCATCGCCGGCCAACGCCGGCGCCGGCTGACGCCAATGTCGGCATTTGACCGGTTGACGGTCATCGCCGGTTGCCATCGCCGGTCAACACCGGCGACAGTTGACGCCAGTGTCGCCATTTGACCGGTCGACGGTCATCCCCGGTTGCCATCGCCGGTCAACGCCGGTGCCGGTTGACGCCCGTGTCGGCATTTGACCGGTTGATGGTCATCGCCGGTTGCCATCGCCGGTCAACGCCGGCGCCGGTTGACGCCCGTGTCGGCATTTGACCGGTTGACGGTCATCGCCGGTCACCATCGCCGGTCGACGCCGGCGCCGCTTGACGCCAATGTCGGCATTTGACCGGTTGACGGTCATCGCCGGTCACAATCGCCGGTCAATGCCGGCGCCGGTTGACACCAGTGTCAGCATTTGACCGGTTGACGGTCATCGCCGGTTGCCATCGCCGGTCAACGACGGCGCCGGTTGACACAAATGTCGCAATTTGACCGGTTGACGGTAATCGCCGGTCGCCATCGCCGGTCAACGCCGGCGACAGGTGATGCCAGTGTCGGCA
>ENA-ORDR01000614-ORDR01000614.1-marine-metagenome-genome-assembly--contig:-NODE-614-length-18076-cov-6.419357_pt1 | contig 18076 bp, 14 predicted proteins | sample MGYA00240993_ERZ508538 | MGnify/ENA primary metagenome ERZ508538 (study PRJEB26207, sample SAMN05421999) | marine metagenome | isolation source: Monterey Bay, California, USA | place: USA:Monterey Bay... | reverse complement strand
AATTATATTAATAGAGTTAGGAATCAATCAAATAGGGTTGACTATGCTACCATGGTAATGAAATCTATAAATCTCATATATGTACTATTAGCTGTGTGGGCATCAAGCCCCGCTGCAGCTCAGTATACCTACGAAAGTGGGCAGGATCTTATTGATCTTCAAACGAATGATATAGCAACATCAGTAAACATGGGAGTAGGAGATGACAGCGTATCAGGAGCATTTAATTTAGGTTTTACTTTTGATTTTTATGGTGAATCTTTTACACAGGCAAGAATGGCAACTAATGGTTGTCTACATTTCAAAAGTAGTGGTGCATACTGTAACGACTACACTCCCGATCCCTTAACAGGACAACACACCTTTACTATGTATCCTTTTTGGACAGACCTCATACGAGACAACGGCTCAAAAATGTTAGCTAGAAATTTTAGTGATAAAACAGTATTTGGTTGGTATAATATGAGAGAATACAATCGTGCTTCGGATAATAGTTTCGAAGTCATACTATGGCAAAATGATAGCTTTGAATTTAGGTACGGTGCTTTAGATGTTATTAACCATGATGTACTTATCGGAGAAACTGGTGAAAGTAAAGCAGAAGCATATACTTACTACTATCACGATGAGTGTAATACAGGGACAACTAACAGTGCTAGTTGTGTAAATACAAACTGGAATAGCATAGCAATGAATACAACTTTAGAAAGTGGTGGTTCTTTATATGGAGAAGGTACTGGTAACTCTATTGACTGTAGTGACGCTTTAAATAATAGCAGTTGCTCAGGATATGCAGCAGCCTACCTAACACAACAATGTAATATAGATTCTTTATACTCTAATGACTGTCCTTTGTACTGGGAAGCCTTTGATGACCAACAATGTTCTCTTGATCCACAGTATGCTCCTTTTTGTCAAGGATATACAACAACAGAATCAGTTGCTTACTATAATGTTGAAGACGACTATGGTTATCAAGAAGAAGATATGTGGTATGATGAAGAATATGATGAATGGTTAGATCCCAATGATCCTTGCTATGAAAACAGGTGTGAAGGATTTACTGATGCTGATTGGTATCAACTAGATATAGAACAGTTTGGACAAGAACAAGTAGATCAACTATATGGTGAGACAGTTTCTTTTAATGATGATGGAATGGTAGATTTTGAAAACAGTGATATGGATCACTATGAAGATCTTGATCTGCAATTCGATATTATGGATCAAGAGATAGAAGAATACCATGCCTTTGTAGATGTTATGCCTCACGAAGAAACTTTTGATGTTTTAGGTGGGTATGGCACAGAAGAACTACTCGAAGACTTTGAATTCCAAGTTTTAGTACTAGATGAAAGAATGCGTATGGAAGAAGAACAATATGAAGAATTTGAACAATTTGAAGATTTTGAGGATTTTGAAGAAGATTTCGAAGAACGCTTCGAAGAGTACCTAGAAGAAGAACGGTATGCTGAGGAAGACTTTGAAGAGGAGTTTTACCCAGAAGAAGAGATATTTGAAGAAGAATTTGTTGAAGAAATTTTTGAAGATATACAAGAGATGCGAGAAGAAATGATCGAAGAAGAGCGATTAGTAGAACTCGAAGAAAGTTTCGAAGCTGAAGAATTAATTGCTGAGGAAACTCCAGCAGCTGAGGAAACTCTAGCAGCTGAGGAAACTCCAGCACCAGAAGAAAACGATAAAAAAGAAGAATAATAGTAGATATTAATATGACAAAATAATTTAAAAAGGATAAAGCATTGTGTTTTGTCCTTTTTTTTTAATTTTAATTTATTATGGATTATAAGAAAAAAAATAAGGCAGTATTATTATTGGAAGATGGAACTGTATTTCACGGTTTTGCAGCTGGAAAAGAAGGGTATGCTACTGGAGAATTATGTTTTAATACTGGTATGACAGGATATCAAGAAGTATTTACAGATCCCTCTTATTATGGGCAGTTAATGATTACAACTAATGCACATATAGGAAATTATGGCGTAAAGGATTCTGATGTTGAATCAGATGAAATTAGAATTTCTGGATTAATATGTAAAAATTTAAATACTACTTATTCTAGAGCAGCAGGTGATGGAAATGTAAATGATTATTTTATCAATAATAATAAAGTAATTATTACCGATGTTGACACTCGAGCTGTAGTACGTCACATTAGAGATAAGGGCGCTATGAATGCCATTATTTCAAATGATAATACTGATATAGTTGAATTATCTAAAAAATTAAATGATGTTCCTTCAATGCAAGGCTTGGAACTTTCTTCAAAAGTATCAACTAAAAAACCTTATTTTTTTGGTGATGAAACTTCAAAATTTAAGGTTGCTGTTTTAGATCTTGGGATTAAAACAAATATTTTAAGATGCTTGTCCGAAAGAGGTTGTTATTTAAAAGTTTTTCCAATTAATTCATCTTATAAAGAATTGAATTCATTTAACCCTGATGGATTTTTCTTGTCAAATGGTCCTGGTGATCCTTCAGTTATGAAGCAGGTTATAAATACAACAAAAGATATTACAAGCGATGGAAAACCTGTTTTTGGTATTTGTTTGGGTCATCAAATTTTAGCACTATCTGAGGGAGTTAGTACTTATAAAATGCATAATGGGCATAGAGGAATAAATCACCCTGTTAGAAATATTATAACTGGAAAGTCTGAGGTTACTTCTCAAAATCATGGATTTAGTATAAAGTATGAAGATGTAGAACAAAATTCAAATATTGATATTACTCATATTAATCTTAATGATAATACAGTTGAAGGGATTAGTTTTAATCATAAGAATTGTTTCTCAGTTCAATATCATCCTGAATCATCTCCTGGGCCATATGATTCTAGATATCTTTTTGATCAATTTATTTCTAGAATGAAAGAATACAAGAGTAAATGAGCAAGATAAAAAAAATTTTTTCTAGACAAATAATAGACTCAAGAGGTAATCCAACAGTTGAAGCAGATATAATTACAGATAGTGGTCTAATTGGAAGAGCAGCTGTTCCCTCTGGTGCTTCAACTGGAAAGCATGAGGCAGTTGAACTTCGTGATAATGATATGTCTATTTACAAAGGCAAGGGTGTTTTAAATGCAGTTTCAAATATTAATAATATTATTAATAAAGAATTAACAGGTTTAGAACTTTATGATCAAAATCTAATTGATTCACGACTTATCAGCTTAGATGGGACAGAAAATAAATCAAATTTAGGAGCAAATGCAATGTTAGCTGTATCTCTAGCATACGCTAAAGCTGGTGCACTTTCAAAAAAACAAAGTCTTTATCATTTTTTATCTCAAAAAGAAACATATGAATTGCCAATTCCAATGATGAATATCTTAAATGGAGGTTCTCACGCGGATAACAGTATTGACTTTCAGGAGTTTATGGTTATGCCTGTTGGAGCTAGTTCATTTTCACATGCATTACAAATGGGTACAGAAATTTTTCATTGCTTAAAAAGTGAATTGAAAAATAATGGATATTCTACAAATGTTGGTGATGAGGGTGGTTTTGCACCAAATTTATCATCAAATACAGAGGCTATTGAAGTTGTATTAAAATCTATTAAATCTGCAGGCTATATTGCTGGAAAGGATGTCTATATTGCAATAGATGCAGCTGCATCAGAGTTTTACAATAAAAAAGAAAATGTATATCATCTTCATCAATCTACAGGTGAAAAATTATCACCAAATGAAATGGTTGATTATTGGCAAAATTGGACTAATCAATATCCTATTATATCAATTGAAGATGGTCTTGATGAAGATGATTGGGACGCATGGAAAAAATTAACTGATAAAGTTGGTGACAAAATACAATTGGTAGGTGATGATCTTTTTGTTACTAATGTTAATAGATTACAAAAAGGAATTGATGAAAATATTGCAAATTCTATCTTAGTTAAAGTTAATCAAATTGGAACTTTGTCAGAAACTATTAGTGCAGTTAACTTAGCTAAAAATAATGAATTTACTTCCGTAATGAGTCATAGATCAGGTGAAACCGAAGATACTACAATTGCTGACTTATCTGTTGCTTTAGAAACAGGTCAAATCAAGACTGGTTCTGCATCTCGTTCTGACAGAGTTGCAAAATATAATCAATTATTAAGAATTGAAGAGGAGTTAGGGAAAAGAGCACTTTTTACCGGAAAAGGATTCAAATTTGTTAGGTAATAATCTTTTTAGATATTATATTTACAATTAAATATTTTTATGATGAGTAAACTAGCAAAATTACATATTAATGGTTCTGAATACGAACTTCCTATAGTTGAAGGCTCAGAGCAAGAAACAGCTATTGACATTAGTAATTTGCGATCTCAATCTGGAATCATTACACTTGATAAGGGTTTTAAAAATACAGGCTCTACAAAAAGCGCTATCACTTTTTTAAACGGTGAAGAAGGGATTTTAAGATACAGGGGTTATTCTATAGAAGATTTATCTGAAAAATCTAGTTTTTTAGAGGTCTCTTATTTATTAATTTATGGAGAACTACCATCTTCAAATGAATTAGCTAATTTTTCAAATGAAATTAGATCTCATACATTAGTTCATGAAGATGTAAAATCTATTCTTGATGGTTTCCCATCAAGAGCCCATCCAATGGGAGTACTATCTTCGCTAGTTTCATCTTTAACAGCTTTTTACCCTAAGTCACTTGACCCTAACAGATCAATTGAAGAGATTAATGGGACTATTATAAGACTTATAGCTAAACTACCTACGCTAGCAGCATGGAGTTATAAAAACCGTATGAGACAGCCTGTAATGTATCCTAAAAATCATTTAGATTACACCAGTAATTTTTTACATATGATGTTTGGTTTACCAACAGCTGAAACTGAAATTAATCCTATTATAGCTAAAGCTCTTGATAAGCTTTTAATATTACATGCTGATCACGAACAAAATTGTTCAGCATCTACAGTAAGAATTGTTGGATCTTCTCATGCAAGTTTATACGCATCTATTTCAGCCGGTATTGCTGCATTATGGGGACCGCTACACGGTGGTGCTAACCAGGCAGTAATTGAAATGCTTGAAGAAATTAAAAATCAAGGTGGTGATGTAGAGAAATTTATAAATAAAGCAAAAGACAAGTCTGATCCGTTTAGATTAATGGGATTCGGACATAGAGTTTATAAGAACTTTGATCCCCGAGCAAAGATTATCAAAAAGGCAGCTGATGATGTTCTTTCTCAACTCGGAATAAATGATCCTATACTAGATCTTGCTATGAAGTTAGAAGAGGTTGCTTTAAATGATGATTATTTTAAATCTCGTGGTTTATATCCTAATGTAGATTTTTATTCAGGAATAATATATAGAGCACTTGGAATTCCAACAGATATGTTTACTGTTATGTTTGCACTTGGAAGATTGCCAGGATGGATTGCTCAATGGAAAGAAGCAAGAGAAAATAGTGAGCCAATAGGAAGACCTAGACAGGTATATATTGGTCATAATCATAGAGCTTACAAAAATATTTCAGACAGATAACCTAAAAATAATTTAAATGGGTTATTCTTCATTAAGAAGTTGTATTGATGATTTAGAAAAGAATGGATTTCTTATAAGAATTTCTAAAGAAGTAGATCCTAATTTAGAGATGGCATCTATACATCTTAAAGAATTTGAGAATTCAGGAAAAGCTATTTTATTTGAAAACGTAAAGGGAAGTAAATATCCAGCTATATCTAATATTTTTGGTACTGTAGAAAGAAGTAATTTTATATTTCGTAAGTCAATTAAGAAAGTAAAGAAGTTAATTGATTTGAAAATGAATCCAATTAATGGATTTAAAGACCCTATATCTTCACTTAAAAGTGCTGTTTACGCAACAATGGCTTTACCTAAAAGAGTTAGTTTTCCTAACGATTTTGAAGAGATTAAAATTTCTGAAATTCCACAAATTAAATGTTGGCCTGATGATGGAGGAGCATTTATAACTCTTCCACAGGTTTATTCTGAAGATGTTATGAATCCCGGAATTATGAATTCAAATTTAGGAATGTACAGAATACAAATAAGTGGAAATGAATTTTTAAAGGATAAAGAAATTGGTCTACATTATCAAATCCACAGAGGTATTGGTATTCATCAAAAGCATGCAGTTGAGAATGGAGAAAATTTAAAAGTTTCTATCTTTATTGGTGGTCCTCCTTCACATACTTTTGCTGCTGTTATGCCATTGCCAGATGGTATGTCTGAAATCACATTTGCTGGTATATTAGAAGGAAGAAGGTTTAGATATGCACTCAAAGATGGATATACAATTTCTGCTGATGCTGATTTTGTAATTTGTGGTGAGGTAAGTACTGATTTAAAGCCTGAGGGTCCTTTCGGAGATCATTTAGGATATTATAGTTTAACTCATGACTTTCCATTTTTAAAATTACATAAAGTTTATGCTAAGAAAAATGCAATTTTTCCATTTACAGTTGTAGGTAGACCTCCTCAAGAGGATTCTCAATTTGGAAAGCTAATACATCAAATGACAGGTAAAGCAGTTGAAAATGAAATCCCAGGTCTTAAAGCCGTAAATGCTGTTGATGAATCAGGAGTTCATCCACTTTTATTAGCAATAGGGAAAGAGAGGTATACACCATATAACCCAACTAGAGCACCTCAAGAAATATTAACTATTGCTAATCATATTTTAGGAACAGGTCAGCTTTCTTTGGCAAAGTATCTACTAATTATAGAAGATGAAAATGCTCCAGATATTAATAATAAAAAAGAGTTTTTCAAACATTTATTACAACATGTTGATTGGTCAAGAGATTTACATTTTCAAACTAAAACAACAATTGATACATTGGATTACTCAAGTAAAGAGTTAAATCATGGGTCAAAATTGATTATAGCTGCAGCAGGTAAAAAGAAAAGAAATTTACTTACTGAATTTTCACCCTATAATCTTTCAAATAAATTTAATAATCAGGTTTTAGTTATAGATGGTATATTAGCAATTGATGGCAAAGGTAGTATTGAAGAACTAATTAAAGAATTAGAAAATTATGATACTACTGGAATAGCACTAATAACATTTGTTGATGATGCTAATTTTGTTTCTGAAGATTTTAGTAATTGGTTGTGGGTTTGTTTTACAAGATCTAATCCATCTCATGATATTTATGGTCTAAACATGAAAATAGAAAACAAACATTTCTCATGCACACTTCCGATTATAGATGCCAGAATCAAGTCACATCATGCTCCTGTTTTAACTCGTTAATTTTTTTTGTTCCAATATTTTTTTTTCTTTTTTTTCTTTTGAAAAATTACATATTTTGGACCATTTGAAAAATTGTTAGGTAAGTTAATTTTTGGCACTGTATTTTCAATAAGCTTTTCAATATCCATAAAATTACTTACTTGTTTACTGTTTATAAATGTTATGGCTTCACCAGTTTTATCAGCTCTAGCAGTTCTTCCTATTCTATGAACATAATCCTCCGCGTCATGAGGTACTTCATAATTAATTACTAATTCTATACCTTTAATATCAATCCCCCTAGATAAAATATCTGTTGCTACTAGTATTTTTATTTTTTTGTTTTTAAAATCTCTTATTGTACTTTCTCTTTGTTCTTGATTTAGTTCTGAATGCATATCACTTGATTTAAAACCAGATCTATTTAATGTTTTCTTTATTTCTTTTACACTCTTAATGCTAGAAGCAAAGATTAAAACATGACTCAAAGGTTTTTCTTTGTTTTTTTTAATAAATATTTCTTTTATTAACTGTACTTTTTGTTCATCATGAACAAGGTAGGCTGTTTGCTTTATTCCTGATGCTGGTTTAGAAATAGCCAAGCTTATGTTTTTCGGATTTTTAAGAATATTTTCTGCAAGTTTTCTAATTTTTTTTGGCATTGTAGCGGAAAACAAAAGTGTTTGTCTTGATTCTGGTATTTTTTTAGCAATCTTAATTATATCATCATAGAAACCCATATCTAACATTCTATCTGCTTCATCTAAAATTAGATAATCTATGTGTTTTGTGTCAAAATAGTCAAATTTTAGGTGAGCCATTAATCTTCCAGGAGTACATATAATAATATCTGTTCCTTTTACTAAAGCTTGTTTTTGATTTTCAAACTCTGGTCCAGTTCCACCCCCATATATAGGATATGATGAAGAATTAGTGAAATATGAAAATCCTTCTATTTGCATATCTATTTGCTTTGCTAATTCTCTTGTTGGAGCTATAATTAGTGCTTTAACTTTATCATTTTGCTTTTGAGAGGAAAGAAGGCTGAGAATTGGCAAAACAAATGCGGCAGTTTTACCAGTACCTGTTTGAGCGCAAGCTATTAAATCATCACCACTTAAAATAATTGGTATTGCTTGCTGTTGAATAGGAGTAGCATCTACAAATCCCATCATTTCCAAACCATCTTCTAAGCTTTTACTTAGATTAAATTTGTTAAATTTCATTTATAAAACCTCTATTATTTTTCATTATTAATAATATGATTGATTTTTTTTAAAATATTAAAAAAAGTATCCATTTCAGATTTATTAAAATGTGAAAAAACTTTGTTGTTAAAATCTAAAACTATTTCTTTTGCAACTTCTCTACCAGCTAATCCTGATTTAGTTAAATGAATAATTGATTTTCTTTTGTCTTTAGGGTCAGGTTTTCTAGTAATATAGCCGCTTTTTTCAAGTTTATTTAATGATCTTGAAAGCGATGTAGATTCCATTCCCATATTTGGCCCTAGTTGTGTAGAAGGTGTTCCTTCTATCATATCTATGTTTAAAACAATCATAGCTAGTGATGTACTAGCCATATAATCAGTGGCTGTCCGATTATACATTTTAGTTATATTAAACCATGTTTTTCTAATATTATAGTCTATAGTATCTTCTGGTTCCATATTTATAATTATTTTTATAAATATAAGAATTTAACTATGCATGCATAGTTTTTGCTGATTTTTTTAAGAATATCAAATTATTACACAATATGAACAATTTAACAACTTTAGATTGGCTCTACAAATGGGAGAAAGAAAAACCAAATTCTATTTATTTAAGTCAACCAATAAACGGTGTATGGCATAATTGGACATTTTATGATTTTGGACAAGAAGTTAGAAAAATGGCAGCCTACATTAAATCCTTAAATTTAAAAAAGAATTCAAAAATTGGTATTCTTTCAAAAAATTGTGCGCATTGGATTATGTCTGATTTAGCAATTATGTTATCAGGACATATTTCTGTTCCACTTTATCCAAACCTAAATTCAGAATCATTAAATAAAATTTTATTGCATAGTGAAACACAACTTCTTTTTGTTGGAAAGCTTGATAATTTTGACTTAATGAAAGATGGTATTCCATCTAATATTAATTGTATTACTTTTCCATTTTATTCTCAAGATTATCCAATTTGGGATGATTTAATAAAAGGTATTCAACCAATCGAAGATAATGAAGAAAAAGATGCAAATGAATTAGCATCAATTATTTATACATCAGGAACTACTGGAGATGCAAAAGGAGTAATGCATAGTTTTGCCAATTTTAGTTTTGCAACTATTAATGCTAGCAAATCATTAGAAATAGTGAATAGAGAAATTTTCTTTTCATATCTTCCTTTAAGTCATATTGCTGAAAGATTATTAATTGAGATGTGTAGTTTATACACAGGAAGTAGAGTTTATTTTGCTGAAAGTCTTGAAACTTTTGCCGCTAACTTGTCTTATGCTTCTCCTACAGTTTTTTTAGGAGTTCCAAGAATTTGGACAAAATTTCAACAAGGTATTCTCTTGAAATTGCCTCAAAAGAAATTAGATAGATTATTGAAGATACCATTTGTATCATTTTTAATTAAAAATAAAATTAAAAAGGGATTAGGTTTAAAAAGAGCTAATAATGTTTTTACAGGTGCTGCACCTACTCCTGTTGCAACTATTAATTGGTTTGCAAAACTTGGAATATTTATTCAAGAAGCATATGCAATGACAGAAAACACTTGCTATTCGCATGTAACTTTAAAAGATAATATTCGTGTAGGTTATGTTGGACAAGCATTGCCAAAATGTGAAGTTAAATTTAGTCAAGAAAAAGAAATTTTAATTAAGCATGAGGCTTTAATGCTTGGTTATTATAAAGATATTGATAAAACTAATGAGATTATAAAAGATGGTTGGCTTCATACAGGCGATGAAGGAGAAATTGATAAGGATGGTTTTTTAAGAATAACAGGAAGAGTAAAAGATATTTTTAAAACTTCAAAAGGAAAATATATAGCTCCATCACCAATAGAAATGAAATTATCCGAGAATAGTAATATTGAACAAGTATGTGTTGTTGGTACGGGAATACCACAGCCAATAGCTTTGGTTGTTTTATCAGATAATGCAAAAAAATCAATTAATTATAAAGCGTCTATTGAAGAAACTTTAAAAGATGTTAATCAAACATTAGATAAGCATGAGGTTATTCATAATTTAATAGTAGTTGATGATGTTTGGACAGTTGAAAATAAGTTTTTAACCCCATCTATGAAAATTAAAAGAAAAACTATTGAGAAAAAATATCAAGCTAATTACTCAACTTGGTACGATCAAAATAATATTATAGTACTTTAAACTAAGTTTTTAATTTCTTTTTCTTAGCTGCTGGAAATAAAATATTATTTAAAATTAATCGATATCCTGGAGAATTTGGATGTAAAGATAAATCTGTTTTTGGATCTCCAACTTTGTGCTGATAATCTTCTGGATCGTGACCACCATAGAAGGTCCATGTTCCATTTCCAAGTTTGCCATGTATATATCTTGATTCATTTGTAGATTTTGTTTCTCCCATAATAATAACATCAGACTTTAAGTATTTATTTCTGAACGAAGTTGTTTGACCCATAAAACCTTTAATTACCTGCATGTGATTTTGACAAAGCATTGTTGGAATAGGATCCCATTTTGCTGAAAAATCAAAAAGTGTGAAGAAATCTAAATTACGTTTGATTTTGCGTGTTTGAGTTGCGTCAATTGAAGAGAATTCATAGCGATTTGGATTTTTTACTAATTTAAAATCTTTAAATGCAAGTGTATTTTTGTAATTAAGTTTTGTGTCAATATCATTTTCCATTGGATCACCATCAAACATATGTTGACAGATGTCTACTCCCTCAGATGCTAAAGCAATATCATATGAGTCTGTTGCTGAACACATTGCAAAAAGAAAACCACCACTTAGTACATATTCTTTTATTTTTTTTGCAACAGCTAATTTTGCTTGGGAAACTTTATTGAAACCGAGTTCTTTAGCATTTTTTTCAAAAGATTTCTTTTGTTCTTTATACCAACTAGCATTTTTAAAAGAAGCATAAAATTTGCCATATTGACCGGTAAAGTCTTCATGGTGTAAATGAAGCCAATCATAAAGAGGTAATAAATTATTTATTACCTCTTCATCATAAATTATGTCATAAGGAATTTCTGCATATGTTAGAGCTAATGTTACTGCATCGTCCCAAGGCTGTTTATTTTTTGGAGAATAAATTGCAATTTTTGGAGCTTTTTCAAGGCTAATAATTTCTTGATTTACATCATTTCTACTAATATCACTTAATATTTTATTAGATTGAATATCTGCAATTAATGAATATGAGACATTTCTTGTTTTACATTCATTTTCTATAAAATTATTTGATTTTATAAGAAAACTACCACCCTTATAGTTCAATAACCATTTGACGTTTATCTCATTTTCTATAGATAGAAATGCTATTCCGTATGCTTTTAGATGATTAGTTTGTTGATCATCCATATTAATAAGTATATAAGAAGCATGCGAAAAGCTAAAAGACAGTAAAAAAACTAAAAGAAGAATTTGTTTTTTGAAAATACTAAAATGGGGCATCGTTATCATTATTCATGCTTGATGAAACTGTCGATATCATAGATTCTGCATCAATACCACTTGAAAAATCTTCATTATAATCAATATCAGAGAATTTAGCAAATTCAGCAGTAAACTTTAATCTTACATTTTCTAACGCTCCATTTCTGTGTTTGGCAATTACAATTTCACCTTGACTTCTTGAATCATCTCCATTATCCCATTCATAAATTTTGTAATATTCAGGTCTATATATGAATGTTACTATATCTGCGTCTTGTTCAATAGCTCCTGATTCTCTTAAATCTGAAAGCATTGGTCTTTTACTTCCAGTACCTGTTCTACTTTCTACACCTCTATTTACTTGAGATAGTGCTATAACAGGTATCTTTAATTCTTTTGCAATTCCCTTAAGTGATCGTGAAATAGTTGATATTTCTTGTTCTCTATTTCCAGCATTACCACCAGCACTCATTAGCTGTAAATAATCAACCATAATTATTTGTACATTATGATTTTTCACTAATCTTCTCGCTTTAGCTCTTAATTCAAATACTGTTAGCGCTGGCGTGTCATCAATAAAAATTTGAGCTTCAGATAATTGCTTTATTTTTTCATGTAACTGAACCATTTCATAATCTTGTAAATCTCCTTTCCTTAATTTAGATGCTGGAAGCTGAGCTTCACTAGCTATTAGCCTAGAGACTAATTGCTCTGAAGACATTTCTAAAGAGAAGAAACCAATTGGAGTTTCGTGATTAATTGCAATATTTCTTGCCATACTTAGGGCGAATGCTGTTTTACCCATTCCTGGTCGAGCGGCAACAATGATTAAATCAGATTTTTGCCATCCGGATGTAACCCTATCTAATTTTGTAAATCCAGAAGGAACACCACTCAAACCATCTTCTTTTTGTCTTAAAACTTCAATATTATCTAGAGCTCCTTTAATGAGGGTACTCATTTTATCATAACTCTTTCTAAGAGTTCCTTCAGTAACAGTAAATAATTTTTCTTCTGCAGTATTAAGTAGATCAAAAATATCAATAGTATCATTAAATGCATCTCCAATAATATTATTAGAAATACTAATCAAAGATCTTTTAATAAATTTTTCAGCAATAATTCTAGCATGAAATTCTGTGTTTGATGATGAAGAAACGTTATTTGTAAGTTGACTTATGTATAGCATACCACCAACTTGTTCTAATGCATCCATTCTTTTTAATTCTTCAGAAACAGTTAGGATATCTACAGGTTTACTATTATTAAATAAATTTATTATTGCCTCAAAAATCTTTTGATGATCAGGTTTATAAAAGTATTCTGGTTGTAAACTATCAATTGTATCAGATAAGGACTCATTATCTATCATTAAAGCACCTAGAACTACTTCTTCTAATTCAATTGCTTGAGGTTGTAGTTTTCCATCAATCTTTTGAATTGAAGTTGCTTTTATTGATCTCTTGCCTATAGTTTTCTTTGCCATTTTATTTTACGACTCCCATTTCACAAAACTTATCCATTCTTTTTTTTATTAAATCTTTAACAGATAACGATTGTAGTTGTTTTATTGAATTATTTATTTCCTTTTTGACAATTTTAAATGTCATTTCTGGTTCCGAATGAGCTCCTGATAATGGCTCCTTGATAATTTTATCTACAAGACCATTTTTTTTCATATCATTAGCTGTTAGCTTTAGAGATTCAGCTGCTGTTTCTTTAAAGTCCCAGCTTCTCCATAAAATTGTTGAACAATTTTCAGGTGAAATAACTGAATACCATGAATTATTTAGCATTAGTACATGATCACCTACACCAATTCCTAAAGCTCCTCCAGAAGCTCCTTCACCAATAATAACGCAAATAATTGGCGTTTTTAATCTTGTCATTTCAATAATATTTCTTGCTATTGCTTCACCTTGCCCTCTTTGTTCAGCCTCTAATCCTGGAAATGCGCCAGGAGTGTCAATAAGAGAAATAACAGGTTTATTAAATTTTTCAGCTAACCTCATTAGTCTTAAAGCCTTTCTATATCCTTCAGGGTTAGCCATTCCAAAATTTCTGAATTGACGTTCTTTTGTGTTTCTACCTTTTTGCTGTCCTATAAACATTACTGTTTTGCCATCAATTGTACCCCAACCCCCAATCATTGCCTTATCATCTTTAACATTTCTATCACCATGAAGTTCAACAAAATCTCCATTTGTTAAAGCATTAATATAATCTAGACTATATGGTCTATCTGGATGTCTTGATAACTGTACTTTTTGCCAAGGAGAAAGATTATTATAAATTTCTTTTTTAGCTTTTAAAATTTGATTTTCTATATCGTTAATAGTTTTGCTAGCATCTACATCTTCTAAATCAGCCAATTCTCTTGCTTGAATTAATTTATTATTTAATTCTTCAATAGGTTTTTCAAATTCTAAATATTGCATTTTTAAGATAAAAAGGGTATCAAATATAAATAAAATGATTTGTCAGGACCTATAAAAAAACAGATGATTATTTTTGTTGTTGAAAACTATTTTAAATGATTTTATATCCAAATGCAAAAATTAATTTAGGGTTAAATATTCTATCAAAAAGAGATGATGGTTTTCATAATTTAATTTCAGTTTTTTATCCTGTCTATAATTATTTTGATATTTTAGAAATTATCCCAGCTAAAAAATTTCTTTTCACAAGCTCAGGATTAAATATTCCTGGAAAAACTAATTTATGTGAAAAAGCATATGCATTAATGAGTTCTAAGTATAATGTTGATCCTATTCATATCCATTTGCATAAGAATATTCCTATTGGTTCCGGATTAGGAGGAGGATCGTCCGACGCATCCTTTGTGTTAAAAGGTATTAATCAATTATTTAATTTAAATATTGATAATAATATTTTACAAAATATTTCTTTGGAAATAGGTGCTGATTGTCCTTTTTTTATCCAAAATAAAGTAAAACTTGTAAGCGGAATAGGAGATGTTATGAATGATATAGATCTAGATTTATCTGAATATGAAATTAGAATAATTAATACCGGTATACATATTAGTACCAAAGATGCATTTTCTGAAATTGTTTGTGATGAAACTAATAATTCTTTACAGAACTTAGCTTCTTTACCAATAGAAAAATGGAAAGATTCAATTACAAATGATTTTGAAAAAAATCTTTTTAAAAAGTATCCACAAATTAAAGAATCTAAGAAGAAACTTTATGATTCAGGAGCAATATACTCAAGTATGACAGGAACAGGTTCAGCTGTATATGGAGTTTTTAAAAAAGCTTAAAACTAACCATTCATAGTAATTAAGAATTCATTGTTGTCTTTTGTCTTCTGAAGTCTATCTTTCATAAATTCAATAGCCTCCACAGGATTCATATCTGCAAGATAATTTCTTAACACCCAAATTCTTTGAATATGATCTTTGTCTAATAGAAGATCTTCTCTTCTTGTACTTGATGCAACAAGATCAACAGCAGGATAGATTCTTCTATTGGCAATTTTTCTATCAAGCTGAAGCTCCATATTACCAGTTCCTTTAAATTCTTCAAAAATTACTTCATCCATTTTACTACCAGTTTCTGTTAAAGCAGTTGCTAGTATTGTTAATGACCCTCCATTTTCAATTTTTCTAGCAGCACCAAAGAATCTCTTAGGTTTATGAAGTGCATTAGCATCAACTCCACCACTGAGAATTTTACCAGAAGCAGGCTGTACTGTATTATAAGCTCTAGCCAATCTAGTAATTGAGTCTAGTAGAATTACAACATCATGACCACATTCAACCATTCTCTTAGCTTTTTCCAAAACAATATCAGCTACTTTTACATGTCTGCTAGCAGGTTCATCAAATGTAGATGCTATTACTTCAGCATTTACACTCCTTTCCATATCAGTAACTTCTTCAGGTCTTTCATCAATTAATAGAATAATCATATATACTTCAGGATGATTATCAGCTATTGCATTTGCAATTTCTTTTAAAAGAACAGTTTTACCTGTTTTAGGTTGTGCTACAATTAACCCTCTTTGTCCTTTTCCTAAAGGAGTGAAAATATCTAACATTCTAGTTGAAATATTATTATGTCCATTATCCAAAAGATGGAACTTTTCATTTGGGAAAAGAGGAGTTAGATGCTCAAAAGGAACTCTATCTCTAGCTATTGCAGGATCTCTACCGTTAATATTTTTTACATTTATCAAAGGAAAATATTTTTCTCCAGTTTTAGGAGGTCTAACAGTACCTACTATTGTATCTCCTGTTTTAAGTCCAAATAATTTAATCTGGGAGTGAGAAACATAAACATCATCTGGAGAAGATAAATAATGATAATCAGATGATCGCATAAAACCATATCCATCTGGCATGATTTCTATAACTCCTTCAGTTTCTATAATACCATCAAAATCATAGTCATAATCTGATTTTGGCTTCTGATTAGGGTTTGGTCTATTATTTGGATTGTGTTTTTGATTAGGATTGTTCTTATTATGATGGTGTTTCTTTTCTTGATTTTTGTTCTTGAAATTATTATCTTTTAAAATGTGTTTTGAAGTCATTTTCACCTCTTTTGAATCAAGTTTACTATTTTCTTTTTTTATTGGAGCTTTATCTTTTGGTTTAGCAACTGGTTTAGCAACTGGTTTAGCAACTGGTTTAGCATCTGTTTTAGCACTTGTTTTAGCACTTGGTTTGGCAGGAGTTTTTGTAACTTCATTTTGTTCTGCTTGATGATCTAGAATAGCATAAGCTAAGTCAAGTTTTTTTAACTTCTCATAATTTGAGATGTTTAATTTTTTAGCAATTTCTTTAAGCTCGGTTACTTTTGAATTATTTAATTCTTCTAGTTTATACATTTTATGTTTTTTGATGATAATCTGTAATATTTATTACAGAGAAGTTTTGGTTATTAAAAAAGAGATTTGATTAAATCTTTGGTAAGTTGGTGCAATATTACGAATTTTTACATTAATCATCTTTTTTATTTGATATTAATTATTTTTGTAATTAGATATGATACAAAGAATCCAATCTGTTTTTTTTCTGCTTTCAGCACTAACATCAATTTTGATTATTTTTTATTTTCCTGTTTTAAGTAATGAAGGAGTAAATTTATTCCTATTTGATCATTTTATCTATTTAAGACTTTTACTTTTATCGTCTTCATTACTAGCAATTTTCGCAATATTTCAATATAAAAATAGATCTCGTCAAAGGTTAATATCTTCTTTATCTAGACTAATGATTACTTTTTTTTATATTATAACTCTTGTGTTCTATAAAGAGGATTTTGATTTTGAAATTGGTCTTTTCTTATGTATAATTCCTTTTATTTTATTGTTCATTGCAAGCTATTTTGTCAAAAAAGATGAAAAATTAATAAAGGATTCTGATAGGATTCGATAGTTTATCTCTTTAACTCAATAACTTTTAAGTCAGTTATATTTTCTTTATCTATTTTGAATTTTAAAATAGTTTTTACTTTGTGAATTCCATAGTTACCTGCTGCTCCAGGATTCATATGTAATAAGTTGAATCGTTTATCAAAGATTACTTTTAAAATATGAGAGTGTCCACATATAAAAAGTTTAGGTCTTAATTTTTGAATTTTTTCTTTTATTCCCTTGCTATATTTTCCTGGGTATCCTCCAATATGAGTTATTAATACATTTACTTCTTCACATTTAAAATTTATAAATTCTTTCGTTGCACTTCTGATAATGTGATTATCAATATTTCCATAAACTGCTCTAACTTTTGTTGTTTTTTCTAAATTTTCAAGTACTTCTATATCTCCTATGTCTCCAGCATGCCATATTTCATTAGCATCTTCAAGATGTGGTAAAAATCTTTCATCCAAAGCACTGTGCGTGTCAGATAAAAGGATAATCTTCTTCATTTATTTTGTCAGGGTAATTTGGCCTACTTCTCTTTCTATTTTATTTTTAAAGTCAATAATGTCTATGCTGTAAAAATATTGTCCACTAGGCACGTTTTTTCCATCCCATCCTTGATTTTCTGCTTGATAAATAATACCTCCCCATCTATCGTATATTTTCATAATATACGATTGAGCAGCATTTATTACTGGTTCAAAGACTTCATTTTTATTATCTGCATTTGGAGTAAATGATGATGGGATAAAAATACTGTATACAGGATTAATGATAAGATTTTGACTTATAGTGT